>Ga0194129_10000158_pt1 | contig 133882 bp, 111 predicted proteins | sample TA2KigCa35mmetaG_FD_150862 | JGI IMG/M metagenome (GOLD analysis project Ga0194129, IMG submission 150862) | Freshwater microbial communities from Lake Tanganyika, Tanzania - TA2015038 Kigoma Deep Cast 35m | ecosystem: Environmental > Aquatic > Freshwater > Lake | place: Tanzania: Lake... | reverse complement strand
GGGCGACCCTTTTACGGACATCATCTTTACATTTTTACCTATACATACCACCCTTTTCTCTTTACATATATATATACACACACTCTATACTATGACTCACGCACCACTCTCTCTTAATAATATAGACTTTCTTAATAGTTTTACTGCTGGTAAACCAAGCTATTATTTTAACCCTAATATTCTTTTAAGATTACTTAATAGTAATAGTAATAGTAATAATAACAAAAATAAAAAAATTGAATCAAATTTAAAAAAACAAAATTTATCTCTTAAACAATTGATATATTATACTTATTTGGTTAATAATGGAAAGTTAAGTAGTTATATTAATGAACTCAAACGCGTAGCAACAAATACTGATACAAGAAGGACAAGTTCACACACACCACTACATCCAAAAACTCAAAATGCAGCAAATGCACCAACTTCATCACAACCACAACATGCAGTCGCCATAGCTAGTAACAATACTTCATCTAAAAAAGGTAAGACACCATCGATTACACGAAATTCTTCTTCAAACTCTAAAACCAAAAAAAATAAAAAAAATGAACAAAATGAAGAAACACAAAAATTTATATCAAGCTCTAATCATTCGTCATCGTATGTTAGTTCTAAATCTATAACTGCAAATGCTCCACCTAAAAATGGTTTTATGGAATGGCTTTCGAATAAATTTTCTCGTTTAAAACCCGGAACTCAAAAAAACCCAAAAGGTAAAGGTAAGGGTGAAGCATATCAAAAATTATCATCACGTTCATCTGTAAAATCAGCGGCAGCATCATCACGTTCATCTGTAAAATCAGTGGCAGCGGCACCACCAGCAGCAGCAGCGGCAACTTCTAATGCAAATGCTCCACCTAAAGTGGATTTCAGAGGATGGCGATGGCTTTCGAATAAATTTTCTCGTTTAAAACCCAGAACTCAAGAAAACCCAATAAGTAAAAGTAAAGGGGAAGCAGGTCAAAGATTATTAGATAATATTAGTGGTTCAATATCATCATCAGCATCACCACGTTCATCCCCAAAACCCGGAACTCAAAAAAACCAAAAAGGTAAAAGATTGTTAGATGGAAGTATCAGTTCATTATCATCGCATTTATCTGCAAAATCATCACCAGCATCATCACGATCATCTGTAAAATCAGTGGCAGCGGCAGCAGCAGCAACAGCACCTGGAGCAGCGGCATCAGTTAAAGGGTCTAAATCTCCAAATGCGGCAGCGCATGGAGCAGCGTCTAGTTGGTCATCAGATAATATCTCTAAACCAGCACCTAAGTTCATAATTAAACCATTACCAGCGGCAGCGTCTGGTACAGCAACAGGTCATGCGTATCCTGAAATAATAAGTCCACCAAAGGCGGAATCCAAACTACCAAAAAGATGGAATAAATTTATAAGGGAAATTGTACAGCCGACGGATTCAAAACCTGTTAAGTCATCGAGGTCATCGAGGTCATCGAGGTCATCACGTTCATCTGTAAAATCAGCGGCAGCGGCACCACCAGCAGCAGCAGCGGCAGCGGCACCACCAGCAGCAGCAGCAGCAACAGCACCTGGAGCAGCGGCATCAGTTAAAGGGTCTAAATCGCCAAAGGCAGCAGCAGGACCAGGGTCTCCCGAAATAAAAGGAACGGTTAAAATAGTACCCGTCGTTGTTATACCACCAAAGGCATCGGCAGCAGCAGCAGAATTTGGAGCGGCGGCATCTAAATCAAAGAGTCCACGGGATATCGTCTTTAACGTCTAGAACGTCTGGTTCGTCTAAGTCATCTTCACCAAGTGTAGCAACAGCAGCACAAGCGGCAGCATCAGGAACACCAAAAGCTAAATTAAAAGAAAAAGGTGCTTGAGTAGGAACACCCAGGGCGAGGAGTTCTGATGATATATCAAAGTTACATGACAAATTTGTTGTCCCCAGCAATACTTCCCCAACATTTGCCGAAAACAATTCTAATAATGGCGCATAGATGGGATAAACTAACACCAACATATTAGTTGTAAATGTCACAAAAAAATAAAATATATAACTACTCCAATATTTAGTTATATATTTTTGTTTATATTCGCATATAATATATATACCACGTCTGTGTCTGTGTCTGTGTCTGTGTCTACGTCCATGTCTAATCATTTACCTCTTTTGTACTCGTCTACTCCGACTAATAATACTATATACACGAAGAATAATCATTGCGAAACAAAAAATACCCATGGTATGTCATCAAATATAGTAAACATATCGCCACATTCAACGTCACTAAATATAAACAAACCCATCATGATATTCACAAAAACACCAAATACGAATGTAGATAACTATAAATCATCCTACGGTATCCCATTTGAGTGTGTAGAACTTATCCGTCGCATTTTATCTACTGAGTGTAACTATACATTTCCGTCGATTGTTGATGCCGAAGAAATGTTTTTCTCGATAAATACGCTATACAATATTCATGAAACATCGACAACTATTTCACTTAAAACGTATCAATTCCCATATGGGTTCGACTATGCATACGCCTATGAAAATTCAAATATTAAAATACTATCTTATTTAAAGCCGGGTAATATTTTATTCTGGAAAAAGGTGAAAAATGAGGACGATTTCATGTACGGGCACGTTGCTATCATTATTTCCGCTAACAATTTTCATGTTACAATAGCACAACAAAATCGCTACCCCCCAATAGAACAATATAATACTGCGAAATTAGTAACCATGATAAACAGAGAAGACTCGCAATTTTTAGGAATAAAGGTACTTCCCGAAAATTTATCCAACTATTTATCGCATAAGTTAAAAAATATACAAGTGAAAGAATTTGACGAATAACGCTGCATAGTTAGTATTTTATGGAGTAGTATTTTATTTGATTTGTTACATTTGTTACAATAAAGTAAGTGGTAAGAAAAATTGAAGTAAAATAAACCGTATAATTCGAGTATAAAGATTACAAAACAGAGCAACTTACAGTTACCCAAATCAATAAGAATCAAATGCAAACATCATTCAGCCTCATTTCATCGAAGAAGCCAGATACGCAAGGCGAAGAGTACAACCGAGGTATTTTCAAGATTACTATACCGCCCCTAACCATTTCAGACGAACACCAGGGAGGTCTCGTGTCCAGACAAAAAATGCGATTCATCATCTATGCTTCCGTCGATGCATCTCTCTCGATGGGAGAGACAGCGACAAGGCATGGACAAGCTCCACAAACGAAGATGGATTTTGTTCATGCTACGATTAAAAATATGATTGACTATATTGCCTCACAAGAGGATGAAAATGCGCATGCCGAGTTTTACTTTACAATTATCAGTTTCCACTCCACCGCTTCATGCGTTCTTCTTCCCTGTCGCGTGACAAAAGAAAACAAAGACCAGCTTATTGAAATCGTTATGAATATCCGACCTGCAGGAGGCACAAATTTCGAAAAGTGTTTCAAAGAAGTTGCGCGTCTCATGACGGCAGAAGGCGATTATATTAAACCAGACGAGACCATTTCTGACAACTTCGTTACTCGCATGCATATTTTCCTCACAGATGGTTCGAACAACGAAGGAGAAAATCGTGTATCCCATCTTACGTCATTGTTAAAGCCTACTTTTACAGTACCACAGAAACCAGCATCACAAATCATGATTGGTTATGGTCCGGACCACGACTCAACAATGCTTCAAACTCTTTGCACGCATTTCCCCAAATCAAAGCAATGGTTCATCGACGACGTGGAGAAGACGGGATGTATTTTCGGTGAAATCCTATGGTCGGCAATGAATGCGGCGTACACAGAAGTGACTCTTTCATCGAATGTCGAATTTTACGATTTCACCACAATGTCTTGGAAAAACGAAATACAAATAGAAGACCTCATTTACGACTCATCGCGCACCTTTTATGTTCGCGTGCCATGGAGTCTCGAGAGTGTTGTATGTGACATGGTGTGTTTCTCAACAGCGTCTCCAGGAAATATGACACACAAGACCGAAAAGTTGTTAACATACTTACCTGAATCCGAAGCCACAACCAACCAAACCGTAGAACAAGAAATGTGGAGGCTTGACACGATTGTTACGATAAACCAAGCGCTAACATTCCTTCAAACTATGAAGAGACTTCCTTACAATACAATGAACGAAGAAAAGAGCCGTCTTATCGGGCTTGTAACTGCATTCCAGGAAAAGTTCCTCGCCTATGTCACAGAAAAAAATCTAAGCGAAGACTCGTTTATGATTCAGCTTGCTGATGACTTGTTTGTATGCATTAGCGGTTTGATGGCTGCTTCGATTGGTGAAATATATGTCGCAGCGCGCCAGGCATCACAAATTCAGCAGCGTTCAGTGACCGTGAATGACATTACACCTCTTCAGGCAGAAATTCTCAGTTCTATGCCGATGTCGTACAACCATCGCCATGATAACGACCAGTTTGATGACGACGCATTTCATCGTACACCTCAAGCACCTAGGCGAACGCATTCTAGTGGAAGGTGCGTCGACGACGATACACAAAGTCCGAACATTATTTCGACGCACTCATCACCGTCATCACCGCAGCAGTCATGTAATCCTGTCGATGAAACGCCTCGCGAAGAAGAGACCCAAGAGAATGACAAACTTGTATCAAAATTCACACCATCTGCGCGAGGCGTTGGTTCCAGGTTGCGACACTTGTCACGTGATGCGATTCTTGCGATGCGTGGAGCTTATCGAAATGGAGGTGATGCCATGTGCGATGACGAAGATTACATATACTCGCAAGGAACCGACGAAGTCTTTTCGTGTCATGCTTCTCCGGGATGTGCGCGTCTTGGAAGAATGCTTTCAGCGCCGAGAATTCAACAAAGTGCGGTCCAGGGTAGTTCGGTAATAGACAGGACAACTACGGCACCATTTTAAGGATGCAGCATACAACATACAGGTGAGTATATATTGACGACGATGGTGATGATGATGATGATAATAATGTTGTGATAATACTTTTTTTTGTATTTATGTTTACTTTATAATGTTTACTTTATAATGTTTACTTTTTATATAATATATAGGTATCTGGTAACTATATATTATATATATTAGTAATTAAATCAATATAAAATATTTTTATAATATATATTATAGATTATAATTTAAAATGGAAACTACTAACATACTTGATATGAACGAAACATGCGACTCACCTGTTTATGTAGATAAAACGCCTTTATCGTCCCCTGTTTCATCTTCTGTTTCATCTCCTGTAATTATTTCAAAAGGTAGCAATCATGAATGGGATGTACATGTTACGGATAAGTTGATATTACCGGAATTGAATGAAGCGGATATTCGCGGAGTTCCCGAACCACATAATTGCACATCATCTAACACAACAAATGTGCCTTCTCGTGATACGACGACGACGGATAACAAAGATGTGAATATTCGTGTAGAAGATTCGCATAATAAAGAAATGGTTACCATCGTAGTAAAAGATTTTGCATATTGTAAGGAAGAATTTTTGAAAAGTATCAAGGAAAACAATGTTTCTGTATCCCCCGAAACAATAATGCGTCTTCTTCGTATGGCGATGGTAATTGTGGAAAAAACGAATGAAACAGGTAGTAAGAAAAAAGAATTTGTAGTTAACTTGCTTACCGAAGTTGTAATGACAAATGACCTGATGTCCTCGGAACATAAAGAGGAAGCGCTTCATTTGATAAAGGGCGGTGTTGTTTCGGATGCCATCGATTTTCTTATCGACGCGACAAGGGGAAAATTCGACGTAAATAAAGTAGAAAAAATAGCCGAGGAGGTTGCGAAGTCGTGTTTTACAATATGCTTTGAAAAGTTTATGAAAAAGAAGTGAATTATATTTTTTTATTATTTATGCATTATTTATACATTATTATTTCATATGTTTAACATTTAGTACGAATACAAATAATATTTTTATTCGTATATTATAAATATTTTTATTCGTATATTATAACTAACAGCATATATATCTAACCATATAATGTTAAAAACAAAACATATAGTGTATATCGCGCTAACTCTAGTTATTATAATATTTACTTTATCTATGTTATTTAAAAAGTATTATTATTATTTTAATTTTTTTACCAAAGGCAATTATGCTCTAATGACAGATGAATATGAAGAACCATATATAATAAATAATATTATAACTGAAAAAGAAGCATTATATATTATTAATAATTCTTCGTCAAATCTTAGTGATAGTCGTATTCTAGGGGAAGTACTTGATACGAAAATTCGCAAAAGTAAAAACACATGGTTATATCCCAGTGATCCTGTTATTATGAATATTATGAAAAGAATAGCAAATATCGTTAAGTTGCCTGTAGAAAACGCAGAAGCATTGCAAGTAGTTAAATATGAACCAAGTGGTTATTACAATGAACATCACGATGGTTGTTGTGACGGTCATCATTTGTGTAAAGAGTTTATGATGAGAGGAGGGCAACGTATAAAGACGGTTCTCATATATTTAAATGATGAATTTACCGAAGGTGCTACTAATTTTCCCGTATTAAACATGAAAATTAAACCACCAAAATATAGCGCTATTATTTTTAACCCACTTGCTAAAAACAATAAAAAGTGTCATCCCAAAGCTCTCCATGCTGGATTACCAGTTAAAAGCGGAATTAAGTATGTTGCAAATTTGTGGTTTAGAGAGGAAAAATTTGTATAATATATTATACACATCATGGGTTTTCTGTTTCTTCTATCTCGTATGTACCATCGGAAGGACTGACAATAATTCCAGTATCCATGGTTATTCTTGTATAAAACCCCAGGTATCCATTGCGCGCATATTCGCTATTTGCTATTTGCTATTCGCTATTCGCTATTCGTATAATTGTATTAACGATATATATGAGTATCACAAAGAATATGTTCAAGGTGTACCAAATATTGATGGGATACTATATTTACCTGCTTCATCATGGTGATATTTTGCGATGATGCGTTTCGGGTATTTGTCTATTTTCATAATGTCTTCCGTGTCATATACGTTACCGGCTTTGTCGATATAGTATATAATCCCTTTGATATCTTGTGCCCATATGTCGACCTTCACGTTCTTTGTAGTCGGTGTTTCGCATTCAACTTCGTCAACAATGCTGTGCGGTGTTCCTTTGATATGTGTCCCGCAGTATGTTTCACCGTCTTTCTTGCGTCGCGTACATTGCTCACCGTTTGCCCTCTTTGCGCAGCATCTTTCATAGATTGGCACTACACTCTTAACTCGTTTTCGTTTCATAAAGTCGTCTTTTCCAAGCCGCAACTTTTCATAGTTATATACAAAACCTGTCATAGAGTTACAATGTAATTTTGTATTATCAATTGCACGCATAAGTTCATCTTTTGTCGACGCGTCCGTTACATAAAGTAAGTTCACTACTTCTTGTAATTTTTTTGCTATATCGTTTTTAAAAGCGATTATATGATCGTCTATTCTTTTGTTTACACGTCGTTCCATTTTATTATTTTAAAAGTAATAAAATTGTTGTATTGGATGAATGAGAGTTCTTATTATTATATACTTGACTTATCTTTATTTCAATTTTATATATATTATAATCAAAACAACATGGGTTTACATAAATACACCATCTTCATCCTCGTCTCCACCATTATTATTTTGTGTATTTTCATTATTTTCGTGTACTATCTCGTGTACTTCTATAACTTGGTTTGGGATATTGTCTTCAGTACTATTTAGAATACGGGGTGTATTAGAACCGACAACGGAGTTATGAGTTGAACCATTTACACTTGGGGCTCTAGATACATGTCGACTCCCGTTGTTACTACGGACAGATGCACTGGATGATTGAACACCGGTAGTTATATTGTTATTAATGTTATTATTATTATTATTGTTATTAATGTTATTGTTATTAATGTTATTATTTGTATTACTAAAAACAACTTCTGCACTGGCTACAAGAGACGATGTATCTAATGTACTTGTAAAGTTAACAGGGTTAAATGACTGATTAGATAAGTGAGACACGCGAGAATGATGAGAAGTACTTGATGGTGGGCGCGATAGTTGTTGTTGTTGTTGTTGTTGTTGTTGTTGTTGTTGTTGTTGTTGTTGTTGTTGTTGTTGTTGTTGTTGTTGTTGTTGTTGTTGTTGTTGTTGTTGTTGTTGTAACTGTTGTAACTGTTGTAACATAACAAGTTGTTGCACGTGTGATTCTGTCAGAACAAGGTTATTGGTAGGTTCACCAATACTAATGTTTTCATTATTGTTGTTATTGTTGTTATTGTTGTTATTGTTGTTATTGTTGTTATTGTTGTTATTGTTGTTATTGTTGTTATTGTTGTTATTGCTGTATATCAATGGTGGGGTGCGTATACTGTTAATACTTGAATTTCTACTAGGTGATTTATTATTTGTAGCAGTATCTTGCATAACACCACCATCTACTACAACACCTGTAAGCTCAATGACAGAATTTTTAATATTTCTATTTTGATTTCGGCTACTGTTTCTACTATTACTATTCGAATTTTTATTTTTATTATTTGAGTCAGTGACTGATGCCGGAGGAGGTGGTGTATTTCTTTTAATTAAATTTACCCCTTTAGTAAAAAAATTTGATACAGAACTCATAAATCCAGATGATGCGCTTCCTGAAGAAGCGTTACCGTCATTTCCACGCATATTATTTTTATCTTTACCACCACTAGAATACCCATCGCCTCTATTCCCATATCCGCCATTATTGTCGTCATCATCATTAGAGTCATGAGATGATCCACGCGAACCTCGCGAACCACGACTATTACTTCTCCTCATTCGTCGTCTTCTTTTTTTATCACCAATATTGTCGTCATCATCGTTGTTCGATTTTTCGCCATTGATAGTTACTTGACTTAAACCGTTACATAAGTTAGGTGTATGGGCTGAGAATGTAATTTTATTCGACGATAAATCCATAACACCGTAGTTTTTCTTAAACATTTCGATAATTTCTTCATCAATCAATGGTGCTATATCTTGTAAATTTTTTATGTCCGTTTTAATAATCTGTAGCATATCTTTTGCAGATATTCTCTGGTCACGTTTCAATGACAACTCTATCATTATTTTCTTATTTATTTGCTGAAACTGCAAAGAACAAATACGATGAGATTCAGAACGCTTACCTAACTGAAAATAAGTATCGATTGATTTTATAATGCCTACAAAAATACTACTTACACCTAAAATGATATTCATTTTATCATAACCAATATCTATACCTGTTGCAAATCCAATTGCACTAGATAGTATAATAACAGGTATATTTATATAGTTTGAGCGTTCACTGTACTTTTCAAATGAGTAGCGGTGTAAGATTGAAAACGACTCACACTCTTCGGCATGTATTTTTAATAAATATTCTAAATCGCTATTGTAATCAATAATATCTGTCATTAAATATTATATAATATGCAAATATAATATTTTACTATGTAAAAAATTGTTATGTAAAAAAAAGATGTCCATTTTATTAGTTTGTTTGTTTGTTTGTTTGTTTGTTAAATAATGCATTGTCCTTTTTATATTTACGTAGTAAATTAATGTATTTCTCACCAACACTCTTACATGTCATGTATTTATATCTCACATGATGTCTTATCATATATGTAAAAGCTCTGTTGTTCTATTCTCATTCAACACAAACCAAAATATTATCAAAGCATTTCCCCAAATAATGTAAGAGTCATATGAACTTCTATCAACCTCTAAAAAGTCAAGGATTGAAAATATTGCCGGATTTAAAAAAGAAATAACTAAAATTAATATGACCCATGATTTTAAACTTCCCATTCTCATTAGTAGTTATATATATACTATATTACTTGTATATATTATATTAGTTTATATTTTTTAAAATCATATTCATAATTATTAGGTATATCTTTCGTATTAATATAATAATATGATAAAGGCTTTTGAAATTTATACTCGCTTATACATATGCGCATTTCTAAATAATACAGTTGTTTTTTCCTTTTTTTAGATACTTTATCAACAGTTAAATCAGTATCAATATCGCCATCATTGCTATCATTGCTATCGTTGCTATCGTTGCTAGTATCACTATCATTATCCGTGTCATTTGTATATAAAATATCATCATCATCATCTATGACTGATTTTTTAATAGTTATTTTATGCACACCATTATATGCAGAGTTGTACTTTTCTTTCCACTTACAGTCGTTGTCTCTAAATTGTGCCGTCCTTTTTTCAACTGGATTTACACTGTAAATATATTTCGCCATATCAGACTTATCAGGTTTATCTTTTTTTATAAAAACTTTCATTTTCCCTGGATAAATAACAAATCTCACAACCCCACCTTTTGTATTCTTTTCACCGGTATCACTATCATAACATGCATAACGCATTGCATTATATAAGTGAGTAAAATAATAAAATGGACCATACCTAGACTCACTATTCGCCCTTTTAACAGAAAAAACAGCGTTATATCTTGCAGTATTACTATCACTTCCATTATAAAATACCATCGGTGTTTCAATTAATGATTCTTTGTGATATATTTTTATAGCTTCTGGGTACGCTAAGAACACATCAGTAACGGTCTCGCTTATATCATAAAACATTAATTTCCGATGATTAAATATTTCGCTTACAGTAGCCCACCATATACTATCGGTATGTCTTCCACAACAAGGGGTGTTATTTTTTTCCCTAAGCTCATATAGTAATAAGATACGTTGATGAATACGTGCACTTTTTACGTTGTTCATTGTAGGCGATTCTATGACTCTCCCTTTAAATGTGCACAAACCCTCACCTAATAAGTTATCTAATAAAAGGGAAGCATTCTCTACTATTTCGTAATTTGAAGTGCTTTGTGAGAAGTTCGGGAAATAGAGTATGTCATCTTCGCTAGATTTGTATAACATAAATTCTAAAAATGGTTTATACGCCGTGTTGTTGATGTAGTAAACTAAAAATTCAACCAATATTTCTTTATCCATTATTTCTTCTTCTCCAACATCAATCTCAACATCATGTGTTAAATGCTCTGAAGATTTATACGAAAATGGGTATTTTATATTTGTCATTTTCATCTTCTTCGCGGATAAATCATTATCAAAATTGCTTTCATAGTCTTCTTCTTGAGTCATACTGCGTATTGATACATTATTAGATATTTCTGACTCTATATATGAAGGTGTAAGCCTGCTCAAATCATTTTCACCTTCGATGTCACTTTCGTCATAACTTTTGCTATTATCATATTTTTCATCTATTTTCGCATTTTTATATTTACTTTTTATTTTCGAATTATCTCTCGCATCTGTTGCGTCTCTAGATGTTGTATTTGTCTTCTTATAGTATCGTTCGATATCACCCAAAGACATAGGCTTATCATTTTGTATAATGCCTTTTCTAAATCGTCCTGATGATGGGAGCATGGTATTATAATAATGTCTCACACAATTATAATACTAGTATATTATTATTTTTGTACTTTACGGCGTATTGATTCTTTTACTTTTTCTTCGCGTGACTCCAACAAAAACTGTACCAACTCTTTCGCCTGTTCGTCATCATCTTTGAAATACTTCATAAGAGATGTAGCTAAAGTATTTTTATTTAAAGGCGCTTTAACTTTCGTTTTCGTATAAATAAGTTTTCCGTCATTTACATCGAAACAGTCAATTTCGTTTTTGCGCATAACTTCTACTAAACTGTCTGCATATCCTTTACGTTTTTCCTTTAGTTCTTTAAGCCGTGTTTGTATATCGCGTATCTCATTGTCATTTGCCAACCATCCCTTAATATGTTGGACCAACTGTTCTTTCGTTTCCATGTCTTATACTTAATATACTATAGAATATTATTAAAACACTTTTATGTATATTTACATAAATATGTTTTATATACGTTTTACTATTTTTTAATATCGGTCAGTTGTACTTCTCTTGCTATATTTTTTATAATTTTCTTTTCTATTTTGTCATCATCTTCGAAAGGTTCTGTTATTTTGTTCAATATTGTCAGGTATTCGTATTGTAGTTTTTCATCTTCAATCCAATTTGGATGCATTTCTACCCAATCTGATATTTTATTTCTTTGTTTATTTGCAACTCGTTCAATCGTCTTTTTCATTATTGCGTTATTATTATCTTTCTCCCACTTATCGTGTTCTTTAATATATACAGTATCACGTTTAAAGTCCGTACAATGTATAGGGCGTTTATACACATCTAGTTCTTTAAGACCATTTATCATAAGGTTACTTAATCCTTGTGTAATTCCATTTTTCCTAGTAAAATAGAGGTCATCGAGTGTTATTTTAAGAGATTTAATAAACTCATTTATATTGATAGCATCTTTGCAGTGTTCATTGAGGAAAACATTCAAGTTAAAGTTATTGTTGTTCGTCGTGTTGTTGATGGTGTTACCTATTTTAGGAATCATACATTTTATCTGCTCATGTTGTTCTTTAATTATTTTTATCATTTCTTTATTATCATTAATAAGTTCCATAAACATGTCTTTTGTAACTACTTGATTCGTTTCTTTATCAGTATTGCCATAATTGACTTTTATTTCAGTATCATTTAATGAAATATTTTTATTAATGTTGCATTTTTTATCATGCTTCCATAACCCAACTCTTGATAAATACTGTTTGCTACATAATACGCACTCAAATATTTTGGCATTTTTGTTATCATTTTCACTATTTGTTAACTTCTTATGTTTTGATGTGACTAAATGTTTAACATAGTTACTTTGCTTCCTACATATAAAGTGACATATTTTACATTCAAAATTATCGGCATTTTTTTTCGGCATTTTTGTTAATATGTCCATATATTTTGTTAACATAAAAAATTCCTAAATCATTTTTACATAATATATACAAAAGTTGTAAAAATTTATCGTCACGTTTTTTTCATCTCAAAAATGCATTTTAGAGCATTATGGTCTGAGTGATGAATTCAATGTTTTTTTCAAAAGTCTAGCCCCGGTTTTGAAAAATGGACAAAAATAAATGTCCATTTTTGAAAAGTGCCACCCAAAAGTTGAAAAATTCATACATCATCATTCTTCGGCTCCGCCCTCCCCATCTTATGGCGAAGCTTTGTGACCATTATGCTAAGAATAATATTATATTATTAATAGAAAAACAAACCATTATGGTGCAAAATACAGGAGTGTATACGTGTGTCTATTTTTGTATGGTAACATAACTATATATATATTGAAAAATAACACAGCATAATATCTAGACAAAATTATCAGCATTTTTGTTAACATTTTGTTAACAAAATTGTTTACCAAGTAAAAAATTCCTAATTTTGAATTATTATATGCTAGATATATGGTCGTTTTTTGTCCGTAAAAAAAAATGGCATTTTTTTGTCCAGAATTTTTGTTAACAGCGTCAAAAATGTCCAAAATTTTATAGAATGGAGCGTTCATGGATAAAAAATATAAAAAAATTATCGTCACAAATTTTCAAACTTAAAAATGCATTTTAGAGCATTATGCTCTGAGTGACGATTGCATTGTTTTTTTCACATTTCTACCCTCGGTTTTGAAAAATGGACAAAAATAAATGTCCATTTTTGAAAAGTGCCCACCAAGATTTGAAATTTTCATACATCATCGATATTACAAACTATTCTGCTCCATTTCCCCGAAACCGTTTAATTCTTTTTATCGATTAGTATTTCTTTTCCAAGATTTTTTATGATTTTCTTCTCATAGTTTTCATAATTTTCGATAGGTTCACAAATGGAACGTACCATTGTTAAGTAGTCCAGTTGCTTTCTTTCGGTTTCCATCCAATCGGGATTATCGATAGACCACTGTTGCAACGCGGTGCGTTCCTTGTCTGCAATCATTACAATAGTGTTTTTCATCATCTCATGGTTCTCATCTTTGCACCACTTGTCTTCATCTTTGATATACATGATGTCGCGTTTAATATCCGTACAATGAATGGGGCGTTTGTAAATGTCAAGCTCTTTGAGTCCTTTTATCATGACATCCGTTATACCGCGTGATATACCATTTGTCTTTGAAAATAGTAAATCTTCGAGTGTTATCTTGAGCGAGTCAATAAAGTCGGAGATATTCAATGCATCTTTGCAATGCTCGTTCAAAAAAACGTTCAAGTTAAAGTTGTTCGTCGTGTTATTATTATTTGTTATATTACCTATTTTTGGGATTATACTATTTATCTGTTCCTGTTGTCCTTTAATTATTTTCATCATCTCGTCATTATCTTTAATGAGCTTTAATATAATATCGTCTTTTGTAAAGTTACTATAACTCGGTATAGATAATGAAGCATTATTATTGTCACCATCTTTTTCTTCATCAGTAATCACATCATTTATGCCGTTGGTAGTATCGATATTCGATTCTTTATCCTTACAAACAGTAACAGATGTATTAACGGCGATACATGTTCGCTTATGCTTTGCTAGACTCGAACGATGGTTATATTTCTTACCACATATGCAGCTAATTTTTTTATCACATTTATTCGGCATTTTTTTGCTAGTCTCTGTTAGTCTTTTATGCTTGATGGTGTCAAGGTGTATTTTATAGTTAGACACTTTACAGCATTTAAAGTCACAATTTTCACACACAAAAATCCGGCATTTTTCGGCATGATTCTTGTTAGTCGTTTCTTCCATTTTTTCTATATAATAGACTAACAAAAAAAATGCCTAAATCATTTTCATATAATATATAAAAAGTTGAAAAAATTATGGTAACAAAAAAATCATCTTAAAAATGCGATTTAGAGCATTATGGTCTGAGTGATGAAATCGATGTTTTTTTCACATTTCTACCCCCGGTTTTGAAAAATGGACAAAAATAAATGTCCAATTTTGAAAATCGACGTTTAGAATTGAAAAATCTTCGGCGTACGCCCTGCTCATCTTACGGCGGGGTTTGTGACCATTATGCTTTGGATAATGGGAGCATTTATAATAGAATTCTTACCATAATGGTGTGGCGGAGGCGGAGGCGGAGGCGGAGGCGGATGTGGGTATGATAGAGGAGGGGATAGTTATGAAAGTATAAAATATAGTGTAGAATATTATATAGATGGTTCATGGTACAGATGCAGAAACACATGCATGCTACTTTACATATAAAGCTATTTGGTGACTTTGGTCACTTTATATGTAAAACTAAGATTATATTATTATCGCAATTCATCGCAATTCCTTAAAAATCCACATCAATGGAGCGCATCATTAACATACTGGTAACTAAATATGGGTCCATATTTGCAGCCGGTCGCCTATCCTCGAAGTATCCATACCCTGCATTATGTGTATTATTATTAATACGAACGGATACTCCTCTATCGCCTACACCCCATGTAAATGTGTTGTAACTGGACGTTTCATGCTTCCCTGATAGACGTAGTTCATTACTGACACCATAGTGTTTTATATCTTCTGTGTGGCTCTTTTCTAGTATATCAATAACACGACAAATCTCTTTTAATCCCGTATTGTCTTTACAGGGTGTCCGCATTTTAAGAGTGGAAAAATTCGTATGACATCCGGACCCATTGATGTGCGGGAATGGTTTAGGTTCGTATGAGATAGTGGTCTCATATTTTTCGGCGATGCGCTCAAGAAGGAACCGTGCAATCATTAGCTCGTCGGCAGCCAGTATTCCTTCTGATGGTCCGATTTGAAATTCCCATTGATTATTGCTTACTTCGGCGTTGATACCGGAGATTGTAATACCGGCTTTTATACATGCGAGCATATGTTCTTCAGCTATTTTCCGATACTCAATGTCGCGTCCGATACCGCAGTAGTGTTGTGTTGTTGGTTTTGGTCTGGGCTCGATATTTTTGTTGAAAATAAAGTATTCTTGTTCAAGACCAAACCATGGTTTTTCTTCTTTATATATGTCGAAAAGTGGTTCGGCAGAATAACGTCGATTTGTTGTGGTGGGTTTTCCGTCATGATTGTATGTCTCACATAGAACAAGTTTTGATGATTCGATTAGTGGTGGCGATGCAGGTAATAGGGGATTGTCGCATACAAAAACAGGTACAAGTGTTATTTCGGATTTTTTACCATCGGCTTGACCAGTGGAAGAGCCGTCATAGTCCCATTTAGGGTAACTAGAATAATGCCTATAATTTACATAATTATGATTATCATCAGGGTAAGGTCGAATTATTTTAGTTTTAGACCTCAATTTTTTATCTGCGTCTAGCCAAATATATTCGGCGATAATATACAACGAAATCGGCATGTTTATATATAAAATATATACATGTATATATTTTTATGTAGTTTTTACATATACATATATAAGGTATAAATGGTAATAAAGTGTTAGTATAATGGTTTTATTTAATGCATATGTCTTTTACAAAATTGCGACCCATCGGTAGATATGGTCATTCCGCATTGTTTACCTACATTAGCGCCACTTTTTAGTATAGCTACGCATCGCGGTTTACCTGAAACAGTGGATTTTCTTCCTTCTTTTTTAGCGACATATTTTTTATAATGCGTCGGGCAAAGTAGTACGTTTTCCGTCTCATAATATAGTGCATTTTTGTTACATTTTGTCTCACAACAATCAGTATCGTAGTTGCGTTTTTTTGTAACATGCGAACATTTTGCAACAGGGATACAGTCATTACCACTGGAGTGTATAGTTTTGGCAAGCTTAACACCTGGATAAGGAATAAATGGTAGTAATTTGTTGGTGATGGTGCGACAATATGGACATTTAATTTGGTTGGAATTAAGTTTAGTAACTTCGTATAATGTGTTGAACTTTGTTTTTTGGTAAAGTACTTCTTTATAAATGGGGATGTAGTTAAACTTATGGTTACAAACAAGAGTAATGTGATTTGGGTGGAGAATTTCTTTAGAAATAAGACAAATATTATCATGAGATGGTGTAGAAATAATTGCATTCGATGGTTCGTGTGCGTTTATATCGGAGTCATTGGATGTCGCATTGTCTGTGTTTGTACTTTCTATAATTTTAGAAAGTTCGGAAAAAAAGTCGATAGATTTTTGTACTGGATGCGTATTTAATTTAGAAGGTAACATAAAATATAAATTGTGTATAATTAATAAAATAAAAAGTCTTTATATTATTATATTAATAATATGGCGACAAAGAAAGAATGGGGGAATGCGACCTGGTATCTATTTCATACTCTTTCGTTCAAAATGAAGGACGAATATTTTGATGAATTAAAGAATGAGTTTTTAAACATATGCATGAAGATATGTGCAAATCTGCCGTGCCCGGACTGTTCTGAACATGCATCACAAGTTATGAAAAATTTAAAACGGGAAAACATTAAAACAAAAAAGGACCTACAGTTATTCTTTTTTGATTTTCACAATTCAGTAAATAGGCGCGTAAGAAAGCCTCTATTTAAAGAGGAAGACATGTTTATGTATCATAAAGCAATAACGAATAATATCATTTTTAACTATATAAATGTAATGTCTAAAAAACACCACAACATAAAATTATTGTCAAATAGTTTCCACAGAGACATGACAATGAATTATTTCAAAAAATGGATAACGCATAACAGCTTTAAATTTAATCCATGAATTTTACATCGCACAATACGTGTTACTCTACTCTTACATGGTATGTATAACTTCACCATTTCTATATACTTTGCATTTAAATGTTTGTTTGTTGGGTCGTGAGCATATTGATGCGCCATTTTCGACATTAAAGAAAACCATTTCGTTATTTGCAGCAGAAACAAAGAGGTACCACATGTAACCGACAATCCATCCGATAGCAAGACCGATAATGACACCGACCATAGGAGTACAACCGTAGTAGATTTTCGATGCAGCGTCAATGAAGAAGAATACCATTATGATGGAAAGCATAACGACATTATAGCTACTATATTGTAACATAGGCATAAATATGTACGCGAAAATGAATCCTAATGCGGCGCTATTGAAATTGGGGATTGTGTATTGTCCAAGACCAAATGGTAGCGAGACGAAGTTGCATTGTTTTTTCCAGTATGGTGAGCCACGGTTATTCATATTTTCGAATTTGGCGTTGGTAGTGAAAGCAGCGATAGAGAAAATAAAAAGAAGGACAACAAACCCGGCTAAATACATTACCCATTTAAGATTGCCATTGCTTAAACTAGAAATAATGAAAAATCCAGATAGCAGAACGGGCGATAGGGATGAGAGTATTTGTAAAATACCACCGATGGATAAAGATATACCTGGTTCTAAATTAGACAACATTGCTGTTTTAACGAATATTGCAGATGCGCTATCTTGTGGCTGATTTTGGTTTTGAGATATTTGTTGGTTGTTAGTTACTGACATATTATATATTATATGTTATGATATAATATATAATAATATAATGTTTTTGGGTTGAGTAATTGTTGAGTAATTTTATATTACACTTAATATTTATAGCAACGTGTTAAATATATATATGTAAAATACATAGAAACAAAAAGATAATAATATATATATTACACTACAACAACAACCACCCCACCACCCCTAACCAAGACTACGATGGGTATTCCTAGTTATTTCTCAAAAGTAGTGAAAGCGTATCGTCATATTCTAAAAGACCTGAAATATTTGAGTCATGTAAATAATTTGTATATGGATTGTAATTCGTTAATATATGATGCTGTTAAAAATAACCCGACATATAATAAAAGCAAATCTGCAGAGTATGAGAAGGAGCTTATAAGAATGGTATGTAGCAAGATTGACTATTATGTAAGTGTGTTAAATCCTCAAACACGTGTATTTATTGCGTTTGACGGCGTTGCACCGGTTGCGAAGCTGAGTCAACAGCGCGATAGAAGATACAAGTCGTGGTATACGGCGCAAATTCAGAGGGATATAGAAGGCGCGGGATATAAGGAGGCGTGGAATACGTCGGCAATTACACCGGGTACTAATTTTATGCGGCAACTAAATGAGGAAGTTGTTGAATACTTTGATAAAAAGATGCATGAGATGAATAACATCTCGAACAAGAGAGGCAGCAGGTTAGAATATATTATATCGAGTAGTTCGGAACCGGGTGAAGGCGAACATAAGATATTTGACTATATGCGAACGTATCCCGAGTATCATAACTCACCGAATACGGTTACGCTTGTATATGGGTTGGATGCCGACTTGATTATGTTGACGCTGAATCATTTGCATATAACTAAAAACCTGTATTTATTTCGCGAGACACCTGAATTTATAAAATCGGTGGATTCTACACTGGATGCGAATAAGGATTATTTGCTAGATATTCCGGAGTTGGCGGCTTCTATCATAAAGTATATTCATAATGTAGAGCCGGATACAGAAGTAAGTATAAGAGACACAACAGAAGCGAGAGAATTGACTAAATTAAAAGGGGGATGCGATAAAGATACGAATAGGATAACGGATTATATATTGATGTGTTTTTTGTTGGGGAATGATTTTATGCCGCATTTTCCGGCATTGAATATAAGGACGGTAGGTATAGATATATTATTAAATGTATATAGGGAGACATTGGGGAGGACGAATAAGTATTTGACGGAGGGTAATAAAATAGTATGGAAAAATGTACATGAATTTATAGAACATATTGCGAAACAGGAGGATACGTTATTGACTGAGGAGCATAAGAAGCGGGATAAGTTTGCGCGGAGGTTTGGTGATAGCAGTAGCAGTAGCAGTAGCGGAGGAGGTAACAACAAGATGAACAACATGAGAGATAACAGGTTCGAGAGAAATGTGTTTAATCGAGAGTTAAATAAAAATGAAACACAACCACAAACACAAAGTCAAAGTCATAACCAAAAAAATGATAAAAGAGTGTTACAAGACACTGAAGAAGTATTAGGGGAAGGATCGGATATTCAAAAAATAGACGACTTACTGATGCTACCGATGAAAGAGCGGAGTGTGGAGAAATATATTAATCCATTTGCGAAGGATTGGGAGTATAGGTATTACAAGGCATTGTTTGATGTCGAAATAACGGATGACCGAAGGAAACAAATTTGCATAAACTATTTGGAAGGGTTAGAGTGGACATTTCATTACTATATGGCGGGTTGTATAGACTGGAAATGGTGTTACAACTATCATTATGCGCCGCTGTTTAAAGACCTTGTAAAGTATATTCCACATATGGATACTCAATTTTTGAAAAGAAAAGAGAAAGCACCTATTGAAGACCTTGTACAATTGTGTTACGTATTGCCTAGACATAACTTGAATTTATTGCCTATGGAAGTAAATATTGTATTGTTGCAACGGTTGGGACACCTTTATGGGGACGACTACGAGTTTAAGTGGGCATATTGTAGATATTTTTGGGAGAGTCATGCGGAATTGCCGAGGTTACATATTGAAACATTGGAGAATATAGTCTTTGAGGCGAAAAATAAAAGAACTTTTGCGACATCCAATCCTATTGCGATACCGAAGACGCATCATGGTGGGAGAAAACAATCGTTATAAGAATGGCAAATATTAGTTTATTTTCATTTTGCGTTAATAATTCCTGTTTATTTTTATTATATTATTCCTGTTCATTTTATTTTGTTATATTTATATTTCTGTCTATAAATATAACCACGAACTTTCTACATTTACACGTTTGGTTATGATGACACAGCATGAGATGTAACAGGTGCGAGAGAAAATGGGAAATTCTTTATAAAAGGAAACTTGAAAAAACCACATCCAAGGGAACAAGTACTACTGGTACCACTAGAATTCGGTATAGTAGGTACACAAGTCGGAATACCTCCGCAGCATTTATAAAGAGAAGATATAACGGAAAAACATTTCTCAACAATTTTAAAAATAATATAATATAAGATAGACCAAAAAATAGCACGAAGTAATAAAAATGATACTGGTAAAGGTGTATCGCCTTTTAATATTTGGTCTTCAATTATGGGGAATGTAGTAGAGTACTGGTCCATTTTCTCAACACATTCGCTATGTGATAACCCTTGACTGCGGAGAGTGTCAATGCGATATTTATCCATTTTGGACCATATTTTGCTCCAAATTTTATAGACATCGTTGTAATAGTCGTCTTTTGTATAAGGTCGCTTATTCTTTTTCTCGAACTTGGTCCTGAGTTTTTGGGGGTCTATCATAGGACCATAGTATGTAAATAGCTTAGTGTTTCTGTGAAATAAAAATTTTGCATCATCTACAACGTAGTCTTTATTTGTGGTATGAACAATTTGTATGGGAAGGTTATTTTCGAAAGAATGGTAAATAAATCCTTTTTTAAGGCTTGCGGATACTGTATGACGATGTGGACGACGAAGACCTTCTGGATATAAAGAAAGGTTACGTGTCTCGTCAATTTTGCGAAGTTCTTCTATTTTTATGAAGTCTTCTATCACTTTTTCTTTTGAATTTCCTTGGTTAATAAAAATAGTAAAAGACGTGAGGTAAGATATAAGACCCAATACTGGTAACATAGTCCTCATTTTATTTAAAGCAATAAATTTAGAAGAATAATGTAAAATGTGCGGGTCAATAAAAAAATCTCCTACAGAAACATGGTTTGTCATGTACATAATATTTTTATCAATAATGAGCCCTTTTTTTGAAACTTTGTGAAAAGAGCAGTTTGTACATTTTATACATTCTTTAACAACATGTTGTATTGCTTGTTTATTATTTTTTACATCATAGTCAAGAAATGTAAAAATAGGATAAATAAATGTTAGATATATTAAAATACAACTATCTAAAATATTTCGAATACCAAAACTAGAATAGTCGTATGTAAGCATGGGTTCGATATCTACCATCTTTATTTAGGGTAACAATAATATTTACTAAAGAACACTTAAAATAAAATAACATAAATTACTAATTGTTAAAACGCAAAGTTGTGATAAATATTTATAAAAATAAGTAATTTATAAATATTCAAATAATTAGTTTAAAATGATGATTATAAAATATAGTATAAAGTATAATACTAAAAACAGAATACTAAAAAAAGAATACTAAAAACAGAATGGAAAATGTATTGAGTCGCATTGACAATAGCTACCGGATTCTTAAATTTTCCGGGACAAGGGCAGATTTTGCAACGTTGATGGAGAATAATCCGGGTATTCTTATATTCAAATTTACAGCGACATGGTGTGGTCCTTGTAAAACGATAAAAGATTATTCATACAAGAAGTCGAATGAGTTGCCCGACTATATGACAATGTTGGAGGTGGACGTAGACGAGTGTTTTGACTTGTATGCTTTTTTGAAACATAAAAAGATGGTCAATGGTATTCCCGTATTTTTGGCGTATGCAAAGGGAATAAACGATGGTCCTATAGCGTCTATTACAGGGGCGAGATTGCCGGATATAGAGACATTTTTTGCGACGTGTATGAGTTACAAGTTTTGAAACAAACGACACGCATCGCGCGTATATTTTCAATAATAACCATAAAAAGGCGAGTATAGTGTTTTCATGGTCAACTTCATTGTTTTATATTTTTTGCACTCACAGTCATAACAATAATATTGTTTAATAATATCTTTGTTAGTATCAAACTCGTGAAGTGGTGCGTATAGTTTATCATTTAACAAATATACATATTTATCACCAACAGCAAATGCAAAAGAGTCATAATTCCCGCCGATGGGAGAATAAAATTTACGAATAGTATCACCATCTTTAGTTGAAAAAGATAATATGCCTTTTCCTATAAACAAGTATTTATTGTCGTATGTTTGTAGAAGAATTGTATTACCTTTTGCTACGCCGCGTTTAAATCGCCAATATGGGTCATTTGATTCATTATCGCCGAGAAATAGTTGTTTATATTTTACGTCCATTAGTTTATCTTTTAATGCACTAGTATTCGTTTCTTCAATAAAATGATTATTGTAAATTTCAGCCTGTCCATTACCATAGTCAAATAACACAAACGGAAAAGACGCGTTATCATTTATTTCATATATGTTTTTAGGTTGAATTCGAGACTGTAAAGATTCTTTAACTGTATTATTATGAATACACTTTATAAATTTGGATACATTTATAGAACCATAATCTGTTTTTTTGTATATGCATTTTGATGTATATACTGGGGAACTTTTGTATTCTTTCACTGGTAACTTTACTGTTTTATTTTTAGTCATTTTTTTTGGAGAGTTAGAGTTACTTTTTACCCAACGATATATACCCTTTTTATCGGGTTTGGATTCATAGTTTGCACCGTCGTTTCCTTTCTTGGTGGAACCTTTGCAGTCCATTGCCGAATACGGTGGAGAGCTACGTGACTTATATTTTTTAGTTTTTAGTTCTATACAAGGTGACATTTGTAAATATAGGTAATATATATTATATAAAATATTATATAAAATATCATAAATATTATATAAAATATCATATAAAATATCATAAAATATCATAAAATATTTCATTTTCAACAGAACCGACTGAAGTCGAACCGTTGTCCATTGAGAACGGTAACAGGCAACCATCGTAGTGCCGAGGGATTACACATTTCTCTAGAAAAGAATCCGACTCCAAGTCTTCCACAAACACCAATAGCGAGTCTAGTAGAGATGACAAACCGGCTAATATCACCAGATAGTTCGGCGCGTGCACCTACACCTGCAACGCCTATATGAAATGTAGCTCCTGGGATAGGAATATTTGCTTGAAAGGCAGCATTCCATGTTCTTCCTACACTTTGGCTCATTCCTAAAAGTGATGCCCATGCCCTGTATCCAAAATTGGCAGGAGAAGCACAAGGAAGAATCCAAGCGGAGGCACCGAGTGTGATGAAATTTTGTAGCCCAACAGTACATCCAAGTTCGCCGCCGAATCGTGCTTCTCTGCATGTACAAAAGTTAGGAAGCCGAAAAAGACTAGTGATGGGTCCACAAATACTGAATGATGTCGGTTTCATCCCTGAACCAAAGTCTCGTGCGTCGGCGACTTCGAATGCGTCCAAGTTTACGACGGCATCGGTGACGTTTCCACTGTGATGACTACATTTGCTATCTTCAATACATGTTGAGGAAGCAGGGCACGAAAATCGCGCATCCATGCAGCGGACAGCATTGGGGAGAGGGGAACACGCGTACACTAAACCAGCACCAGTCGCAGATGCGTTACTCATACAAGTCTGAGACGGGGCACATGAAATACCGTTACCGCAGTCTTGTGCACTTGGGGCGATTGTTGGAAGGGCATCCGTGTTGCAAACAAACATGACAAGGGCGCATGCCAAAAATGTGGGGAGTTTCATTTTTTGAGAATATATATAGTATATGTTTATATTTTTATATACTTTTCCATATATATTATTAGCGCCCATACCCCCGCGCCTCGCGCCTCGCCAGTACCCCTAAAAATTCTTCAAAACGATAATATATGCTAGAAATATACCGAAAAAGTTTTTGGCGAAGAGGTCTAAAATATTGTAAATCGAGTTTTTAATATTGTATGGCATCAAAGCGGCAATACCGTAAATGGACCAAAAGAAAAAGAAATACCAGAATATTTTCAAACCTGTATCACTCTGCGTTGCAAATTTATAGTAAATAATATAGTAGTAAATCAAAAACGGTATAAATCCCATAAAAACACCCAACCCTGTTGAAATTATTTTTACTTCGCCCAAAAACCCGAATAATAACATTAACCAGTTTAACGTCATCACTTTTGAAACGCTATCTAGGTTATCTTTTAGTGTTCCGAATAATGTCATACCTGTGGTGTCGATGTTGTTATGTCTTTTCCCGAGAAATATTAAATATACCATTAAGGTTGTCAACATGGTTGGTGTGGTGATTGCCCAGTCGATATATCGTTTAGGTGTAACATTGGTAACTTTGGTAAAGTTAAATACCAACCATATGTAAAAAATACCTTCAATGAGTTGAACGGTTAGTTCTAAATATAGTAAATGGTTGATTAAACGATATTGAGGCGGAGTATTTCTTGAAAATACTAGCGCTATAATCTCGATAATGGCGGTAATAATCTGTACAATAACGGATATTTTTAGTGTTTGATAGAAAACGTTATTTGTATTTAGTGTTTGAATACTATTTGTCTTTGTCATCTAATATGTATTTGGGTGGATGTAGTTATGCACGTGTGTATATATAGTTAAAATATAAAATTACAATATGGAATAATGAATAAAAAATAATGAATAAAGAATAAATGCCCCCAAAATATATTAAAGCGTATTAAAATATAGAAATAAAATTAGTATATTATAGTAAGATAGTGCAAACATGTCAAGTATGCTGGAAAGTATAGATTTGGATATAAACAATTATGAATTAAACGATATATTGAACTTATTCAAGCTACCGGTTATGTTTGACGATAAACATCTTAAACAAGCAAAGATAACAGTATTACAAATGCATCCTGATAAATCGAATTTACCGAAGGAGTATTTTCTATTTTTTACAAAGGCGTATAAAATACTATATGAGATATACAAGGTCAGATTCCCTGATGCGAAAAAATACAAGGAGGACAAGTTTTCGTATACGGCGGTGATAGACCGTGAATTAAACCAGAATAAAACGAAGACGGCGCATAATGTGGAGGACCGCGAATACCATAAAACGGAGGAGGAGGCATATAAAAAAATTCAAAAAATGGACGCATCCAAGTTCAACAAATGGTTTAACGAAAAGTTCGAAAAGTTTCGCTTACACGATGAAGAGCAGGATAATGGATACGAAGAATGGTTTAGAGGTGTTTCAAAAGATGGTAGCGCAGATGAGAATGAGAACGATGTTCAAGAGATGGGAGGAACATGGGCAGAGAGGAATGCACAAATCGAGCGAAAGAAGGCGGAGTTGCGAAACAAGATGGCATTAATCCAGCACACGGAAATACAAACGGCGAATAGTAGTGGGGGAGGCGGAGGGTACTATGGTCTAGGTCGCGAAGCTCCGCAGGAATATTCTAGTGGACTATTTAGTTCGCTGCAGTACGAAGACTTAAAGAAGGCACATACCGAGACGGTAATACCTGTAACAGCCGAAGATTATCATAGTAGGAGAAAATATAAATCAACAAATGAGATGCAAATGTTTAGAGATATTGAAAGAACGAGCTATAATTATACGAAAGAGTTTCAGATGACACACTTAGATAGAGAAACAGCGCTTCAAGTGGAGCAAGATATGCAACGCGCATACAGGTTAGCGAAACAAGATGAGATAGTACGAGAGATAAATAAGAGGTTTAACTCTGAGTTCCACCAGTTGACGAACTGATATAGGAGAGATATATAAACATGAGACGTAATAGATGCATGAGATTAATCGAAAATCGCTATGGTATATAAATAATTCAAAACTGTTATATTTCGAACACTTGAAAATATATTCAAAAAAAACTGAAAATATATTCTAGGTAATTATTATACGGTATAATATAAATATAATATAAATATAAATATAGTGAAAATGAAAATTTCAAAAAAACAAATACTAATGATTTTACTACTTTTAATTATAGGATATGCATACTCAATGTATTCAGGTAAATTAAACCAAGACACGGAGAAAGAAGAGCGAGACTTAATCCAAAAGTTTTTAGCAAATGATGTAAATAAAATGGACCGTAAAAAGCCATTTATATGGATACCTATTCAGTACGATACGAACCAAAGAGAGTGGCTAAATTTCGGTTCTAGGAATACGACAAATTTGAATCAACCCTATTTATATTTAACAATAAGAAGTATAATAGAGAAGTGCGGTGATTCATTCAATATATGCCTCATCGACGATAACGTGTTTCATAAATTAATACCGAACTGGACAATAGAAGTGAGCCGTTTAGCCGACCCCCTAAGGTTACATATGAGAGAGTTGGCGATGGCGAAGCTATTGAACAGATACGGAGGTATGCGTTTAGCGCCTTCATTTATATGTTTTGAGGACTTGATAACATTATATGAGCTTGGAGTAAATACTGAGACAGCATCGGGTGGTGGCATATTTGTAACAGAAATGATATCGAAGAGTGTAATATCATCGTCACAAGCATTTGCCCCATGTTCAAAAATAATGGGGTGTGTTAAAGATAATGAAATCATGAGAAAGTATATAGAATATTTAGAGGTTTTGGTATCAAAAGACTACACCAATGAGATGGAGTTTGAAGGGAATATAAGTAAATGGTTTTCTAATCAAGTGGCAAGTGGGGCAGTAAATATAATAAAACCGGAGTTAATAGGATTAAAGAAGGAGGATGACTCACCGGTAATTTTGGACAATATAATGAGCGATACAAATATAGAACTTTCGAAGGAGAGTTTTGGGCTTTATATACCTGCTGGAGAATTATTACAGAGGCGAAACTATGGATGGTTTGTGAGAATGTCGCCTGCACAAGTGCTAGAATCAAATACTCAAATAGCGAAGTATTTATTGGCGATGAACTGAAAATGAATAGTAACATAAAAATATCACGCATCACGCATCACGCATCAAATATCAAATATCAAATATCAAATATCAAATATCAAATATCAAATATCAAATATCAAATATCAAATATCAAATATCACACAATATTTGATATTTTTATTGTAAAATAGTGCAGATGTGTTAAGTATCGCAAATAAATTCAGAATTCAGAAAAGTTCAATCAAATTATTGGTAAAAAGCGCTAACTCAATTTCGTCTTCATGAATATTATGAAATATCGTCATATACTTGCAAAGTATTTTCGTAATTTTATATTTATTCGTTTCGTTTATCAGTGGAGTCGTTTTAATAAAAAGAAAGTAATTGTCTAATATGTCCATCACAGAGTAACCTTGGTCATATAAGCTGTATAATATTTTGATACAGGGTTGTAATTTTTTTTCAGTTAATGACCGAGTATAGTCTTCAAAAATATGAAAACTAATATTCGTACATAGCAATTTAACAATAGATAAGTCAACCGAAGTATTTAATATTTTAATCTTTTCCAAATAATTAATAAGAATGCGTATAGACACATTTGAAATATTAAGTATAAATTTTTGAGCTTCTGGTGTAATATTAATATTTTCTTTTTTTATAATTTTTTCTAGTATTTTTTCTAAACAAGCATCTTCGATTTGATTAATTTTTATAATAATGTTACGCGACTGAAGACTATCAACTACTTTTTGGACATTTGTACACGATGAAATGAAATGAACTTTATGACTATACTTGTCCATGCAGTTACGAAATACTTGTTGACTTTGTTCGTTAATAATATCGACATCATCAAGGAGGACAATTTTTTTAAAACCGTGTACAAGAGAGGCAGTTTGACAAAAGATTTTCAGGTCATTACGGTAATACGAAATACCTTGGTCTTTTAGACTGTTTAAAACAAGTATATTATCAGGATTATAGTTTGTTTTATAATACTCACGGATGATAGAATAAATGAGCGATGTTTTGCCAGAACCAGGGTCGCCGATTAGAAGTACGTTAAGGTTATTCAATGATATAAGAGTTTGCAAAAGCTTGGTAACATTTTGTTCTAGTTGTTCAAACTGATGAAAATATTGTGGTTGATATTTATTAATAAAGGGTAGATTAGTTTGCATATTTATCGTGTTATATGTCTAATTTAAATGTTTATAATTATGGAATGAATATGAATATGAATATGAATATGATTATGAATATGGATGTAAATATGAATATGAATATAGATATATTAATATTATTCGTTAATAAATATTTAAGTTTATGTTTCTTTAATATAATAAATATATCAAATAAATGAAATCAGCAAACTCTGGAAAATCTGAAACGTTTTATGATATTCTAGGATTAGAAGAGAACTGTTCGCACGACGATATAAAAAAAGCGTATCGAAAGTTATCCTTCATGCACCACCCTGATAAGAATGGAAATAGTGCCGAGTCAACAGAAAAGTTTCAAAAAATATCGGAAGCATTTAGTGTATTAAGTGACCAGGAAGAGAGGATGAAATATGACATGAATCGTAAAAATCCGTTTGCAAATATTGGTGGAATGGGTAGTGGAGTTAGAATAAACCCTATGGATATTTTTAATATGTTCATGGGTGGCATGGGCGGCATGGGCGGCATGGGCGACCCGCATACTGCCAATCCGCTAAATGGGTTTGTAAATATGGGAGGTCTAGGAGGAATGGCAGGTCTAGGAGGTCTTGGGGGCATGGGAGGACAAGGACCACGAATCATAATCAGAACATTTGGACCTGGTGGTGAATCGATTAGTGAAAATATCATGGGAGGAAGTCACAGTGACCCCTTTAGTTTATTTAACCAAGTGATAAATGATATGCACGATATGCGCGATATGCATGACTCACATCCTTTTTTACGACAAGAAATGCATCAACATCCACAACCCTATGATATTCCGCGAACACCTAGATTTCAAAGTAGAGTTGAACCCAAACCGCCTCTTATAAGTATAAACGCGACAGTAAAATTAGAAGATGTATGTCAAGGCGCAACTATACCTATAGAGATGGAGCGCTGGAACGTAAACAGCGAGGGTGTGCATGAATTGAGTAGTCATGTGGAGTATATATCGGTGCCGATGGGCGCGGAAAACGGAGAGGTAATACTATTAAGCAATCGTGGAAACGAAACAAACAATGGTACACGCGGCGACGTGAAAGTAACATTTACAGTAGAAGAACACCCTATATTTAAGCGAAACGGACTAGACATTGTATTAGAAAAAAACATAACACTAAAGGAGGCGTTATGTGGGTTTGTATTCGATATAGCCCACCTAAATGGTAAGAAATTTTCATTCAATAGTTCATCCGGAAATATAATAAGGGATGGTTTAGTAAAAACAATACCGCGTTTGGGTTTAAAAAGAGGTAACGAGTGCGGTAATTTGAACGTAGTTTTTAGGGTCGCATATCCGGAGAAGTTGAGCGATGAACAAATAAAAACATTGGCGAATACATTATAGCTATAGGTGCTCATATGCCCATGTGCGTATGTGCGTATATTGAACACGAAATATTATGAAGCGTGTTTTATTGTATATGCGGATACTTTTGCTATGTACGCAGCGCGATTTGTTTTGTAAAGATTTGCGAGTTCGGGAACAAGCGGGTCGTCAGGATTAGGCTCGTGCATAAGCGAAGAAAGGCTAAGAAGGAGTTTAGAAACAGTAAGCGCGGGACTCCATTTATCTTTGAGAATATCGATACAGATGCCGCCTGATGAGTTGACATTTGGATGTAAAATAGGTGTGATGAATTTGACGTGCGGAGGCTTGAAAGGGTAGTCGGCGGGAAACTCGATGTCTAGGAAGAAAATGCCGCCGTGGTATGGAGTGCCTTCAGGACCGGTAATCGTTGCGCGCCATTTCATAATATCATCGGAATGGGGACCAGCGCTACAGTTTGAGGGAGGATCTTTGACAAGCTCGGTAAGTTCTTTCTGGATGCGTTTAGTTATGCTCATATTTTCCTATATGAATGTCTCGGTTTTGTATCTCTATATATATTTTATATTAGATATTTTGTATATCAATTTTCTTGATAGACAAAATAAAAATAAAAATAAAAATAAAAATAAAACCGTCGAGTAACTATAATATACAATATTTTTGAAGTAATCCTAAAGTCAAATGAGTATTTGCAGATTTACGAAGGTTGAAAACATCGCCCACCTCGTCTAGTACCATTTGGCATTTCACAAGAAGTAGCTTGGCGGTATTGGTGGAGGCGAACGGAGCGATTCAAAGCACCTACGCCAGAACCAGGTACGAATCGATTTACAGTGCTGTCGTTGGCAATACTTGTAAAAATAATACGGCTTGCACCGCCTGCGGCTCTAGTTGGACGGACGAGCCCACGGGCGATATTGTAAGTTTGGTTACTAACAGTCATTGCGGCGAAGGGTATCTATATTTATATAATATGCGGAGATTTTTATTATATTTTATTATATTTTACTATATTTTTATTATATCAACCGAAAATAAAATTGAAACAGTAAAAGCCATTAAATAAAATACAGAACTCAAAAGTCGGTACTCACACCCGCCATAAAATAAAATGTCTATCCACACTCTTATTGCTGCTGCTACCATCGGCACTGATAACATTGATGTCGATGTCCCTCCTACCCCTCGCGCTGAAGTCCAAGAAGAACTCAAATACCCTCGCTCGCTCCAAGAAGTCGCCGCACTTGATTTGTCATTTCTAAATGACACATGGGCTGCTGATATGCTCCGCGACGCAATGAATGCAGTCGTTCTAGCACAAGAAAAACCCGAAATACTCACGCAAAAAATCGATGTATGGACGTACCTTTCGACCTACGAACCGCCTGCCGGGGAAGGATTCATGTTTAGCCACGGCGACTTGGTTGTTGAAAGCGTTCGGTATAATATGCAAGTCGGACACTCGGGTTGCAGTATGGCGATGACAATGCGTCACCTGCAACTACTCGCAAAAATCGGATTCCCACAGTATCGCGAAGGATACACGAAGAAACAAAGTTAGATACAAGTATAAGTTACAGTAAGGTAAGTAAAGTATTATTGTATGAATCTATAAATATATATTTTTTTACTGACGAATAAAATAATATATAAAATTGATATAAATATTATAAATATTAGAAATATTATTAATCAAGAAGTAACAAGAAAATAGAAATAATATGGAATTAGCAACAGAGCCTGATACTTATTCGCCAAACATTGATGACAAAGGAAATTATATCGATAAAGTTCCATCATTTCATACAAACGCACTTGCAAACGGAATAAGGTGTCCTTGCGGAACAAGAAAAGACAAAATATACACGTCGCATGCTATGTTTACAGCGCACATTAAAACAAAAACACATGAAAAATGGTTACAAGATTTAAACACAAACAGGGCAAACTTTTATATTGAAAATCAAAAATTAAAGGAGATAGTTCATTCACAAAAAATAATGATAGGAAAATTAGAATTAGAGTTAACAAACAAAAATATGACGATTGATTACCTTACACAACAATTAGTTAAAATAAATATACCATCCACGTTAACATCATCTTCTTCAAATATGAATAGAAATGATTCTTCTGCAAATGATATGATAATGTTTGACATTTAACATAATAGTTTTATGTTGTTACGTGGTTCATAATTATTCATTTTTTGTTCATTTTTTACGTGTGCTTTGTTTCTTCCTATATCTACGACCGCCATCATAAATAGCATCAGGGTTATCTTTGGTACTTTCCAAGAATGCCCTATACTCTTTCATTATTTTTTTATCGCGTTTTCGCTGTGTTCTTCTTCTTCTCATTCTTCTCGAGGGCGAAGTAGGGCTTGGATTAAATCGTGGGACATATTGAGTACCTTCATAAAGTCCTCTTCTAAGCTCGGCTTTATTTGCCGGTCTTAGTGTTTTCCCTTTTTTATTATACATTTTCACATCTACATCATCCTGAAAAAGATTTTTGTCAAAGAATATGAATTTAAACAAGTGACCAATTTTAATCTTTCCATACCATTGATCTTCTACGAAAAAATTAAAATCAACTTCATCGGGTGATTTACTATTTGCTCGTATAAAAATATCAGCTATTATCTTTCTGGCTTGTTTACCATCTTCTTCGGTAAACTCATCGGAAATATTAGGTGTAACAAAATAACGTTTTACATAATTTTTGATATATTTTTTACCTTTTCCATATAAATCTAGTGTTATATTGTGTAAGTCTTCTTCATCTAATTCCGCAGCACTATCCGGTGGATAATATTTAGGTTCGATATATTGACTATTATATCCTTTACCTAGGGGTATACTGGTACTATGTTCTACATAATAGTCAGGGAAACCAGAAAATTTACCGGAATTTTTAGGAAAAGAAACAGTTTCGAATTTTTCTCCAGGAATCCAGTCACCAATACCCGGAAATAAACTACCAGGATTTTTATAATAAAGAACCATAGCTCTGTCAACAGGTTGACGAATACTACTACGATTTTCATCTGCGGTATTTGGAACGTCGTCATAATATTCCCATTCAGCACTGATAGGCGCTCCAATATTGTGTAAAGGATCTACTGTTGCACGCCATAACAACATTGCTTGGTTATCTCTCCAATGAGGTACCTTTACATCTGGATCTGGCGAACTTCCTGGCGAACTTCCTGACGAACTTCCCGATGAACTAGAACCCGACGTTCGCGAACTAGAACGAGAACTTCCTCTAGAACTTCTTTCTTGGGCTTCCATTGATTTATTATTATATTATATACATATACTAAATATAATTTTTGTAATATAACAGTATAATAATATTTGTCAAGATAAAATATAAAAACTATAAGATATAGATATATATTATAGAAATCATCCATGACAACAAGTAAAGAATCAATTCAAGCAATAGCGGTATTCAATGATAAAAAGATAAAAGGAACAGTGAGGTTTACAGAGGAACCGTCAAAGTCCCGTACTCGCATTGATGTAGATTTATATGGTCTAAAAACACTAGGACTTCACGGCTTTCACGTCCACGAGTATGGCGACATGAGCGACTCCTGTGACAGTATGTGCGCCCATTTTAACCCCTATAATAAAACACACGGATGTCCAGGTATGAAAGACCGTCATGTTGGCGACCTCGGGAACCTCAAGACGAATGCAAAGGGAGAAGCAAAGTATACGTTTTACGACGATGTTATTAGTCTACGTAAAAAGAAAACAAATATTATAGGTCGCGGACTAATTATCCATGCGGATGAAGATGACTGCGGGCAAGGCGGGAAGCCTGACAGTTTGATAACCGGACATGCTGGCAAGAGGATAGCGTGCGCTGTGATAGGGTACGCGTCTCCGCTTAAAAATTAACAAGTAAAAAATGAAACTATGCAGTCATGCTTTATCGTATGTAAAAGGACGGGTCAATAACACGTTTTGCACCATAGGTAAGTTTGTCGGTATCATATTCATTGATGCGTCTTTTTTCAAGTTCACCCTCACTGTTGCTAAAAACGATTGCCTTTATGTTTAATTTTTTCATTCGAAGAGTACAGTGAAAACATGGTGCCGATTCAGCCAAGTCTCCGCTTCGCGAACGCCGGACAATATAAAGAACCAGTTTTTGAACAACTTTTGGAGACAACTCTGTAATACAAAGCTTATGCAAAACATGTATTTCAGCATGAGCACTACAACATTTGCGAAAATGAAGCAAACCGTCCTTCGAATGACAACGAATATTGTTATAACCCTTTGCAAGAACTTTTCCGTTTAAAACGGCAATACATCCATGTTGCATAAGAAGAGTCGACTTGGATGCTTCTTCTAGAGCAATGCTTGCGAATCTCTGGTCTTTATTACTGATGTGTCGATGGGGATACACCTGCGTGGCGGGCAATTCTGCATCAGACGACGAATGCGAAGGACAGGTTTTAAATTTTTCGTGGATAGGAGAAGCGGTATTCTCTTCGGTTTTCTTATAGGAATACATTGTTATGGTGATGTGTATGTTTACGTCTATGGTTATGGTTATGGTTATATTTATCGTTGATATAGTTGTTACACTTTTTGTTATATCTTACACTATATAACAAAAAAATGTTCAATTTCTTTTTTAAATAATATATAAATGTTATTTAAAAATAAACCAAACCAAACCAAACCAAACCAAAAACTTCAACTAATCTTCTTGGAAGGAGTCTCATTTGAAATGAGGTAAATAGAGTTCTCGGTTACAATAATATACTCAGTCTCAACTTTGTAAATATTTGCAATAGGACTTGTGTACTCATCTTCACTTTTTACTAAAAGCTTTTCACCTGATTCGCGAACACCAATGATGATAGACTTATCAAGAGAAGCGGTCCAGTAATCCATCATAATGGGTTTATCCTGAACAATTGCTAATTTGCAGCTATGTTGCAAGCAAATATTAGATGGAAGACGGTAAGCTGACTCACCAGATTTTCCGCCAGAAGAAGAAGAAACTTGAGATTGACCTCCAGACTGCTGATTTTGATTCGCCGAACTCATATTATATAATTAACAAATTTAATAATCTTTAAATACTTATTAATAAAAAAACATATATTATTTAATTAAAACTAAGTTAAATAAAAATAAAAGTCAAATAAAAGTTTTACATAATTTTAATTATATTGACTTGTTTTTATATAAGTGAGCTAAATATCTTCAACGACGTTAATCACTTTGCGACGTAGTTTTATATTTTGTTTTTTGGGCTGAAGAGTATTCAAATGACTTCCTATTTCGTGGTATTCTTCTTCTAGTAATTTTTTAAGAAAGTCATATATACAGTGTAGTACAGGTTCGCCACATCGACCCACAATAAGTACGCTTCCTGTTCGAAAAATCATAAACGATATTTCACATGCTTTATGAATTTCATTTGCCGACGGATGTTGTCCAGTTTGGTGTTCTAGACCCGGAATATAATAAAACTTGCTTTGAATACCAGGATAAGAACACGCATCGTAATTGCTATTTATACGATACTTATATTTAAGAATATTATATAGTTTGTCACGGTTAATGAAGTAGCCACAGTTGAAGTTTGAGTTAATAAGAACAGTTTCACATTTATCGGGGATAAAGTCAATATTGGGACCCACAATGGGTTTTAGAATACTTATAAGAAGTCTTAAAACTTGAGCAAGCGACTCATCCGTTTGAATCCCCGGGATTTCAAGCTTACCTGTATTGAATACTTTGATATGCATTTCCTTGAAACCGTCGCCTGAATGGTCGCGTATTCGCATAATAAGAACAAAACAGTTGAAAAATGCGCGTTTTAGTTTACAACGATAGTTCAAAATATCCTTTTTACAAAGACCGACATTTATTTTGAGTTGAACTTTAAACTTGATTCTCCCCTCTGGATTATCAATATGTTCTATTTCTTGTTCTTGGTAATATTTTTCATTTTTTAACAACTCTCGTATTTCCTCCAATTCTTTCGGGTCCGTCGTAGAAACTTTAATCTGTTTTTTAATAATGCACTCTGTAGGTGTTGAATACTCTGAAATCGGAATACTCCAAAACACCTTTTTAATATCAATTGGTTGATTCAAATACGAGATTTTTGTTTTAGTTGATATGTATATGTTACTGCAAACAGGTTGTTGTGTTGGTTTACTTAGCGTCGCATCTGTTTCCATGCAAGTATCGTCAATCATGTCAACATTATCAACGTCATCATAATCAATACTATCTATTCCATCAATATCATCACCAATATCATCGTCACTATCGCCACCGCCACCGCCACCGCCATATTTTGCATTTCTAGTGTTTTTTTTTGGATGAACAGCACTTTCTACATTTTTCATGGATGATATATTTATTGATTTTTTTGATTTTTTTGAACCGGTCATAGACAAAGTACTCGTACTCGTACTCGTATTTAAAGCGTTATTCCTTGCATGATGCGTCTCAATAATTTCCGTATATGAAGTCATCGTCGAATCCATCGTTTTTTGATATGATTTAGTAACATTATTTTTAGCACTATTTTTTTCGTTTGACAGGATAATAGCACCTTGGGTTAAGAAACTCTCCCAGTCATCATCTACGCCTGACATAGTAACAAATTTTAAAAAGTTATGTGTCTCTATTTATTTCTATTATTTTCTTTAAGTTATTTCAATTATATATTTTATAAAAACAATATAAAGACCACTATGCGACAAACTATTGTGTGTTCTCTTGTGTAAAAAATATCTTTAACTTATAAATAATATAGTTTAAAAGGTGTTCTGTTTTACAATCTTGAACGTGCATAATATTTTCAATATTATATAAAAATTCATGTGTTATATTATAATTTCGTATGATATAATTCAAATAATTTTTTATTATATTTTTTGGTTCTATGTTGTAGTCTCTGCTTATTTTGTTGATTTTTTTTAGTATACACTCTGTTCTTTTACTTGATGTATTTTTTGTATTTTTTGTATTTTTTGTAGTTTTTGTAGTTTTTGTAGTTTTTGTAGTTTTTGTAGTTTTTTTTAAATATTTTGTTAACTGAACCCACAAATCATTTTTTATAATTTTACACTCATGGATAAGGTCCTGGTTTGACTGCATATAATTTATCATGCTTCTAATATCAGACATAAAATGTTTTTGGATTGATACTAATGTGTCGTCTTTAATTTTAAGATTTTCATTCAAGTTTATCTTTTGTAAAAACTTCAATATATCATTTTCCGGAAGTTGGTTAAATCGCATTCGTACAAATTCCGTTTGAAGGGATTCATCGATGCGACTAATATAGTTACAAATAAGACAAAACCGTACATTAAAATTATTGTTATAGTTATTCAATAAATACCGAAGCGCTATTTGCGCCGTCTTTGTCATATAGTCTACTTCATCCAAAATTACAAATTTCATACCATCTCCAAACAAAGACTTGGAATTTACAAAACTGTTTATTTGGTTTCGGATAATATCAATTCCCCTTTCATCAGAAGCATTCAAATGAATCATTAATCCCTTATTTTTAAGATTCATTTTTTCCTGATAAACATTTACCAAGTTAATAATCGTCGTCGTTTTCCCCGTACCTGGTGGACCATAAAATAGTAAGTTAGGAAAATAATTATTGTCTATTATATTTTTCAGTAGCGTTTTATTTAATGGGTCCAAAACAATATCCTCAAAACAGGATGGTCTATACTTCTCTACCCACGGCGTAGAGTTTTTGAAAAACTCACTACTATTTGTTCCGGTGCAATTTGTCTCTGTGCTATTTGTGTCTATACCACATGGACATTTTTTTGACAGTAACATATTTGAATTGTTATTATCATGTATAACATGTATATCTGAACTTATTATTACATTTTCTACTACGTCATATACACTATTTTTATCGATGTATGTGTACGTGTATGTGTTATCTTTGTCAATCTTTTTATAAAATGAATATAGTGTCTTACATCCATTATGATTGATATTAGTGTTATTATTATTAGTGTTGTTATTATTAGTGTTACTATTATTAGTGTTACTATTATTAGTGTTACTATTATTAGTGTTATTATTATTAGTGTTGTTACTATCGTTGGCATCGACTTCATCATATTCATCGCTGTCCTCAACATCGTCATCATCGTCACCGTCGACAACATCGATACAGTCTCTACTGGATATAAGTTTCTTAGTTTTTAGTATACATGCCATATTTTTTAATTATGTTTATAGTTGTTTATTTTTTAGTTTTAATAAGTTTTTTTATAAATATAATTGAAACGGTATATTATATAAAAATGAACAATACAGATTTATCAAATAGTTCTTTGTTTATACCTGCCCCAAATACACAAAGTATAAAAATGAGTGCTTCTTCGTGCACATCTTCATCCAATAATGTAAATGTAAAAGTAAAGAATGAAGGATATTTAGAGTTAATTCTTGGTCCAATGTTTTCAGGTAAAACATCAACACTGAAAAAAATATATGACCAATGCATATACTGCAATATACCTATTATGGTTATTAATTATGAAGCCGACAATCGGTATTGTGATGCGTCGTTTATGTCAACACACGATAAAATCATGATTCCGTGTATCAAAGGAGTATCTATTTTAGAAATTTTGGAAAAAAACAAAGAAAAAGTAGATGAGTCAGAAGTTATCCTTATCAATGAAGGGCAGTTTTTTGAAGACATACATAGCGTAATTCATCTTGTCGAAGATTTGCACAAACGTGTATATATTTGCGGACTAGACGGCGACTTTAAGAAAAATAAAATTGGTTCCTTGCTCGACTTAATACCTCACTGTGACAATGTGTATAAACTTAAGTCGCTATGTAGCGAATGTCGCGACGGAAAGTCAGGGCTCTTCAGTTACAGAATTACTGATGAAACACAGCAAGTGGTAATAGGTGTAGAAAACTATAAACCGGTTTGTCGTGGTTGCTTTGAAAGACTGTCGAATGCTAAGAATTGAAATAAAACATATATTAAAACTATTTAAATTTGTCTTTTTAACTATTGTATATATCATTTAATATGGATTCTATCAATACCATTAACACTACAGGTAACTCTACAAATAATCATACTATTATGAATATAGACCAGAATAACAATAACAATAACAATAACAATAATCAAAATTTGACAAATACTGTAAATCAAGTGGTTGTTATTGAAAAGAAAAAAAGAGGAAGAAAAAAAACAATAAAGACAGATGTAGTAATACCTGCACTTGCACCTGCACCTGCACATGTACCCACAATCGTGACTGAAAAAAAAATAAGAAAACGAAGGTCTAAAAAGAACATTATTGGAGAAACCATACCAGAAGATGGTACAAATGTGAAAGTAGAAGCTGTTTTAGGTGTAAAAGTAAGAAAACGCAGAGTATGTAAGTCTAAAAAAACTGATTCAACAATAAATGCAAACAAGAATACAGATATAAACACAGATATAAACACAGATATAAATGTAATAATAGACACAAATAATCCTAATACACATGAATCTCACGTTGAAGAAAAAGTCGTTAAAAAAAGAGGTAGAAAACCAAAAGGTGGAAAAATTATTACACAAAAATTAGAAGAGAATAACAATAATAATGAAATACCTAACATTATTTTACATCTGAAATGCTCTCTTAGTGATATTAAAAACAAAAACAGCGATAAGTCAAGCGGTAATAATATAGAAGATAGTCAGATAGAAAGTTATAATAGTTCAACACAATTGAAAGGTAGTGATATTTTTATTAAAAATACACAACAACAAACAATGGAATCAAGAAATAGTTCCAACACTACAACATGTCTCCCCGCATATAATGATAGTATGTCGCATTTATTCAAAGTATATAGTCCGGATGTTTTGCCAACAGAATCAACAAACAGTGACATAAGTAATCATAATACTGCTTCATGTTTGCATCCTCCGTCCAATAGTGGTGTGTCGTGCTACTCAAATAATGAAATATTAAGTAATAGGACAGCAATGTTTAACGGCGTATATTCGCCCGAAATTAATTTATATAATACTGACTACGACGATGGTGATGAAGGAGACGGCACAACGGGTACATGTAAAAATGAAAAAGAAATATGGCGAAAAATAAATCAACTGAAAATTAGTTTTCACAAAAGCGATATATGTAAAAGTATTGGAGGGACACAACGCTCTGCATGTTTTTGGTGTACATGCGAGTTTGACTCTCCTGCTACTTATATCCCTAAAAGCTTAACAAAAGATGTATATAATGTATATGGATGCTTTTGTTCACCTGAGTGTTCGGCGGCTTTTCTTATGAATGAAAATATCGACACTTCTACGAAGTTTGAAAGATATCATCTATTGAATTTGTTATATGGTAAAATATATAAATACGAAAAAAGTATCAAAATTGCACCAAATCCTTTTTACCTTCTTAATAAATTTTATGGAAACCTCACAATACAAGAATATAGAAAATTATTTCAAAGTGACCAGATGATATATGTTGTAAACAAGCCTCTTACTCATATTTTACCTGAACTGTACGAAGATAATAATGACTTTCTTCTTAACAGTAAAATTATACCTACAAACTCTGTAAATATAAAAAAAAATAAACCACTAAAGAGTAATATTATTAATAATGCTTTTGGGATTACGGCGGGTGGTAAGTGATAGTTGTGATTATGACTTTATTCAAGGTATGGTTTCAAATATATATAATTAAAAATAATGACTGTTTGTATAGTCATTATTTAAGTTTTACTATAGAATTGTAATATATTTACTGTTGTGTTTCTTTTGATTTTTTCTGCCTTTCTAAAAATTCATTGTATCTTTTTGTCTCTTCTTGTCTTTTCATAAATTGAATAGAAGCGTTATCCATATACTCTCTAATGATTCCGTACCTTTTTTGATGAAGTGACTTTGAATTTTGCTCTCTTATACGCTCATCTTTTTTATCTGTAGCACCTAAAAACTCTTTTACTACAAGAGTAACGTTGCCTTTATGTTTTTCTAGACCAGCAGTAGCTTCTTCTCTTGTATATGTAGTTTGGTTCATGATAATTTCAATAAGTCTTTCATATTTTTGTTTTTGTAAATTATAGTAATATTCTTTTATTAAATCTTGTTGTTTTTTTCTTTCAGTATCACTTTCACTTAAAATTACATTTGATTCTTCAACGGTGTTATTTTCGATTGTATTTTCATTTACTTTTGTGTCTTTTTCATTTTCTGAATTTTCCATTAAATATATTTACTATATATTTATTTATTAAATATTTTTTAAATCATATTAAACGAATACCATTATTTATATATAACTAATCATATATCGTATTTCCTAAACATTCAAATGTCTGAAGTTAAGCTGGAAAATACATATACAGCGAGAGCGACAGATACATGTAAAAACATTAAAAATAAAAAAATAGATATTTCTCCTATATTAAAAGATGTTGAAAATTGTATACAAACGGGATTGGATAGTAAGTTGCAGTCTTTATTTGATGAATTTGAAATATATGAAAAAACTCATAATGAAGTTTTGAATTTGACAGTAGTAAAAAAATTAATGAATCATAGTAGTATGTTAACACGTATTGTTACAAATAATTTTTGTAAAAAAGAAGTTAAATGCGAAGAACCATATGACGGTAACATTAACATTAACATAGTAGATAAATCTTCCATTAACTCGGAAATAAATATTCTTAAACAAGAAATTATTCATTTAAAAGAAGAGTTGAGTATTTGTCGGAAAATAAATAGCGAAAAAGAACTGTCACAAATTAATCTTGAAATTAAAGAAAAAACATGTAACTGTATATGTACGTGTAAAAAAAATGAAGATACGAGTATTATTAGCAAAGTATCACTTGGAAAAAATAGTAAAAATATTATTTTACAAAAAAATCAAACAGAGGAATATTGTGTAAGTGAACTAGAGGAAGCTGAAGAAGAAGAAGCTGAGGAAGAAGCTGAGGAAGAAGAAGCTGAGGAAGAAGAAGCTGAGGAAGAAGAAGCTGAGGAAGAAGAAGCTGAAGAAGAAGAAGCTGAGGAAGAAGAAGCTGAGGAAGAAGAAGCTGAGGAAGAAGAAGCTGAAGAAGAAGAAGCTGAAGAAGAAGAAGCTGAGGAAGAAGAAGAAGAAGAAGAAGAAGCAGAAGAAGAAGAAGATGAGGAAGAAGAAGCTGAGGAAGAAGAAGCTGAGGAAGAAGAAGCTGAGGAAGAAGAAGCTGAAGAAGAAGAAGCTGAAGAAGAAGAAGCTGAGGAAGAAGAAGCTGAGGAAGAAGAAGCTGAGGAAGAAGAAGCTGAAGAAGAAGAAGCTGAAGAAGAAGAAGCTGAGGAAGAAGAAGCTGAGGAAGAAGAAGCTGAGGAAGAAGAAGCTGAGGAAGAAGAAGCTGAAGAAGAAGAAGCTGAAGAAGAAGAAGCTGAGGAAGAAGAAGATGAAGAAGAAGAAGCTGAGGAAGAAGAAGCTGAGGAAGAAGAAGCTGAAGAAGAAGAAGCTGAGGAAGAAGAAGCTGAGGAGGAAGAAGAAGCTGAGGAAGAAGAAGCTGAGGAAGAAGAAGAAGTTAAGTTACCTACTTTTCCTACAAAAAGTGAAATAATTTATAATAATGCCAAAAATGATGAGGAAGAGGAAAAGGAAGAGGAAGAGGAACAAGAAGAAGAGGAAGAGGTAGAGGTAGAGGAACAAGAAGAAAAAGAGGAAGAGGAACAAGAAGTAGATGAAAATGATGTGGAAACGGAAACGGAAGAAGAGGAAAAAGAAAACGAAGGAGAAGGAGAGGAAGAGGAAGAGCTTTTCGAGGTAAAAATTAATGGTATAATATATGTAACAAACGACGATGAATATGGAGATATTTATTCATACATAAATGAGGAAGTGGGTGATAAAGTTGGAGAGTTTAAAGACAAAAATGCAATTATTTATAGTGGAAAAAATAAAGGAACGTATGATAGAACAAAATATAATTTTAATTTGTAATAAAATATAGACTAGTAATTATTTGTAAAACCAATATATTATGTTATATTTTTATAATATAATATAATATACAACAATTAAAAATAAAAATGGTTTTAGAAAATGTATGCGCACCGGCACTTTTATATTTAGCATTTTCAATTATTCAAATAGTTATTGATATGTATCGTGGAGATACGATACAAGCATTTTTAAAATTTATTGTTATGATAATATTTACAATAGTTCTTAACGCAATATGCAGTAGTGGTATGACAGTCATTTCATGGTTCATCGTTTTTATTCCTTTTATTTTAATGACATATGTTACAACCATTTTATTTTTTGTTTTTGGAATCGACCCATCAAAAATAACACAAGAGAATAAAAAGTGTGGAGAAACGCAGTTTGGTTGTTGTCCTGATGGTGTTACTCCAAAAGAGGATATAATAGGAAGAGCTTGTCCGCGTATGCGACTAGTGAATGAAGTTAATGTACGCGAACCTACTCCTTCAAATAATAAGGATACGCATTATTTATACCCACAAGGTAGAAGTTCGCGTGATTATTCGATTGGTGGAGGAAGCATGAGAAAATATAAAAAATATTTTGGAGATGTGAATAGAGACAAAAAATTTTACGATTATAAAAAAACAGGAAGTTATAGAGACATTTTAAGAAGCAATGTTACACCAAAAGCCATGGATAGCAAATCTTCTTACTGGAAGTCTAATTTGGGAAAATCTTATTGGGATGAACACAAAACAATGCAAAATAACATAGGTACTATTACAATACCCAATACTCCTATTTTACCGACTACTCCTATTTTACCGACTACTCCTGGTTCACCGACTACTCCTGGTTCACCGACTACTCCTATTTTACCGACTACTCCTGGTTCACCGACTACTCCTGGTTCACCGACTACTCCTGAACTACAAGATAATACAATAATTAATTTTTTCGTGTCATTATTAACTAAAATGTTGTCAAAAATAACATTAACCAGTGATCCTGCTCTTGGTGATCCTTTTCATGGTGATCCTGTCCCTGTTACTCCTCTCCCTGTTACTCCTGCACCGGTTTATGCACCTGCACCTGTCCCTGTTACTCCTCTCCCTGTTACTCCTGCACCTGTCCCTGCACCAGCACCTGCACCTGCACCTGTCCCTGCTTCTGTCCCTGCTTCTGTCCCTGCTCCTGTTCGTGTTACTGTCCCTGCTTCTGTCCCTGCTTCTGTCCCTGCTTCTGCCCCTGCTTCTGTCCCTGCTTCTGTTTCTGCAATTGCTCCTGCAATTGCTCCTGCAATTGCTCCTGCAATTGCTCCTGTTTATGAACCCACTGTTGTTTCTGCAATTGCTCCTGCAATTGCTCCTGCTCCTGTTCGTGTACGTGTATAAATACTGTTACCTTTATCATTGGTATTAGACATAATATACAATAGTTATACTTATTAGATAATAAAATACAATATAACTAAGATACAATATAATATTTATGTAAAAGATTTAAACATATATAAATATTATAATACACAATACAAATAGTATACCCACCGCCACAGAAATGAGAAATCATACTTATACGTTTACAGGAAATGAACGAATGGACGTTTCATTTTTTAACTACTTTAGCACAGTATCTTTGGGACTAATGTGTTATTCATTTTTTAATCCTAGATTTATTTTTAATGCGTCGATGTTTTTTGCATATGGATTTACTAGAACGTTGTTTAATGTATATAGTGTATACGATACATATATTTATACCCCATATAGAAAGTATATTAAGAAACCTCTCATGTATATTTTAAATATAGATAATGGTTTATATGAAATAGAAATAGTAAAAGATGGAGAAGTTATTCATAGGTTTAAAACAATGTCGGATTTTATCAAGTATAATACGATTGAGTTTGTTACTGAGGATGACATAGACTCAGGTTCTGGTACAGATTCAGATTCAGATTCAGATTCAGATTCGGATTCGGATTCTGGTTCTCAACAAGAAAACAAAGATAATTCGGTTTCATTGTCAACTATTCAAACAGATGTCAAAGTTGAAACAACCATAGATGCCGATCTTACAAACCAGGATGTTACTATTTCCAAAACCGAAGCTTCTACCAGTAATAGCGAAGGTGACGACGAAGGCGAAGGTGACGACGAAGGCGAAGGTGACGACGAAGGCGAAGGCGAAGGCGAAGGTGAAGATGATTATGGAGACGAAGATACCGAAGACTCAAATGATGATAACCTTATTTTAAAACCTAGCGAATATGATTTTGTTCTAAGAAATTTATACTTTGAAGTTGACGAAATCAGTAAACCATTTGGTTATTGTTTGAAATACGAAACCTTTCGCAAATCCGATATGAAAAAGACCACATACACATATGACGAGGTAAAGAATATGGTATCTAAACGAAGATTCATTGGAATACACCTTAAGACGGAAGATAAAGACTTTATTATTAACTTGACAAATCCTGTAAATTATTATCTCGTAAATAATACAATTTTAGATTACTCGTTTCTTAAAATGTATCTTTTTAACCGCCACAATTTTATTTTAGGAAATACTTATAAGTTGTCATGTATCGACAACTGTATTGAAATGTATACAATTGAACAAGGCAAGAAGTTTTTTGTCAAGACTGACTCATTTAAAGTGATTGATGATGAAACATATAAAGACCGGAATGAATATATTACTCCTACTGTTTCTAATGAAGAAGAAAATGATACATCCTTGCAAGAGAAAAGGGATAGTCTTACCGAAGGAGATATTGAAATTGTAGACTCTAACTATACCACACAATAAGTGATTGAATATTGAATAATAAATATTGAATAATAATATCGAATAATAATATCGAATAATAATATCGAATAATAAATAAAGTATATTATAAACCTATATAGAAATATATCTTTATAATATAACATAATGGTTGATAGTGATACTCATAATTCTCCTATTGTATTAAAAATGAATAGCGGCACGAATACATTAGACGAAAAATCCAGCGAATCCAATAATTTACATAAATTATCTGATACATGGATATTATGGGCACATCTTCCACACGACACAGACTGGAGTATTAAAAGCTACATTAAGATATGTTCTTTTAATACTGTAGAAGAGACCATTTCCATTATTAATGTACTACCAGCAAAGTTGGTTACAAATTGTATGTTATTTATAATGCGCGAAGGTATAACCCCTACATGGGAAGACCAGCGCAATCGCAAGGGTGGCTGTTTCTCCTATAAAATCAGCAACAAAGATGTTTCGCAGGCATGGAAAGAACTTACTTATGTTTTAGTGGGCGAATCGATGGCGGATAACAAATCAATCCTTCCTCTTATTAACGGTATAACAATTTCTCCGAAGAAGAACTTTTGTATTGTGAAAATATGGTTGGCAAGTTGCGAATTTAGAGACTCTAGTGTTATTAAAGAGTTACACGGAATATCATCTCATGGTTGTTTGTTTAAAGAGCATATGCCTGAGTACTAATATGTAAAATAAAAATATAAAAAGTGTGCAATAATATTATATCAATGCTTCAGATATTGATATAATAAGTGGTTAAAGTGGTTAAAGTGGTTAAAGTGGTGAAACTCGTGATAATATTTATTTATGAAGATGGCAGTGGTGAAAGTGCGAGCTTTACTTCTCCCAAACTTGCAACATAGTATTTAATAACCAAAGGCAAGTCGTTCTCCAGATACATTTCAATCTGGCTACACAGGTTGGTGCATTTGATAAAATAACTCAAGTTTTTAAGCGAGAATTCCCCTTGAATAATTTTACTCGTCGACTGTTTTTGAATGAATTTCATGCTCTCGTCCGACTCTACGCGCCGCACCTCCGCTGTAGCAAACTGCCCCGAACACTTGAAAATCAACTCATTCCCCACCGACTTAATCTCCAACTTCTCCGATAAATACGACAAGTCGCGAATAATCTTTTGGAAGTCCGCCGAAGGCAGGTTGATTACCGACGAAAATACAACGTTCGGCTCCTCCAACTCCTCCGAATCCGGCTCAATCAGTCGCAACTTTTGCGTCTTGCATTGTTTGATATCTCCATTCTCAAACTTAAGCCCCAGATGAGACACAATACCATCATTATAATCTTTCTTCTCAATATATATCGTCAATGTGTCATCATTGTCAATCGAATTAATAAGCTTGAACAAATGAAACATATTTACACCAATAATAATCTTTTCCTTCTCGCACTCGTACAACTCAAAATTCTCTGCAGCTAAATGCAAGTGAGCCAACATAGTATGCGACTTGTCCATATTAATAATACGAATCCCGTCCTTCTTAAATGTAATATTTGTCTCTAATAAAATATCCTTTAGCGCCGTCATTAGTGTCCTGAATGGCGCAATCTGAACCGTCTTGATTGTGAGAACATTATCTGGATTACTCATCCTTGGCTTATATATATATCTTATTTTAACATAAATCTTTAAATAGTTATGACTATTATTAAAAATATACAAAATAAAATATCATTTTAAACAATTAAACATATTATCTTTATTATATTTTTGTCTCATTTTTCTTTCCGGTCGGTGTAATTTATAATCATTACTTTTATGAGTAGGCATATATAATTGAATTATTTTTCATAAAATTGAAATGAAATACTTAAACAAATAACTATTACATTATTATACATAAATGAGCAATATGTTACAAAATACGAATAATACTCGTCTTTACGGTCTAAACACAACAAATTGTTGTAGTAAGGACCAAAGTTCAGAAAAGGTTGCGAATGCATTATTGCCAATTGTATATGGCATTTATTCGGAAAACAATGGATACCATATACCAGTTTGTAATAATATTGTACTTGATAGCATAAAAAACTGCTTTCCACCAGAAACCATATTTGATACAGAGAAGGCACATAGTCATCCTAATTTTATTAACCCACCCCCAAATGATATTTGTGCCACGCTTTCCGAAAGTTCTAATTACTATGAATCAAAAGTTGTTATGTATAAAGAAAAAAAAACAGAACTTATTCTTCGACAAGATTGCTACGCATTCAATTGCATTCAAAATATATTAATAAATAACCCTACAAAAACCTATAATGATACAAATAGTTTGTTGAGTGATGTGACGATTGTTGAACGACCATATATGTGGATGCTTATCTGGAAAAAAAACGATAGTATTATATACTTTGATTGTGTGGTATTTACTGATGTATCTGTAATTCGCATGATTAAAGATGCCAATACACCAAGGGCAAGAGAAGCACTAAAACTAATAGACGCTTCTCTGTCTGATTTTGCATTAAAAGGGTCAATGACTTATAAACTGAATAAATCTACTACTGTAGCGCATCAAAAAGTGTCTTTATTTCCGTTGCGTGATATAGACGCATTAAAGGTATATAAGTTTGAATTTCGTGTAAAATCTACAGACATTATTCTAAAAGATGTTCGTTCTGATACTAGTCTATGGCAGGAAATAGAAAAAAGTAGATTGATTGATAAAATTCGCTTACAGGATATTGAAATAAATCGTCTTAAGAAGTTGTGTGATGAGTTGCAATAATATTTGCTAATACTTCAGAAAATTTAGGTGGAACAGCGTTTCCAATAATTATTGCATTATTTTTATCCAGAAACTTGAAAGATGGTGGGAAAGTTTGTATCCTAGCAACCATATTCCAGTCTGGTGAAATTACAGAATCTCTTATTTTTATTGTATCGCCTTCGTGAAATTCATAAGCAGGTGGCATTTTACGAAGACACCCACGAACTGTTGGATATAACTCATCAATCGAGAATATACCACGTCTACTATAGTTACGAGGATGTCTATAAATATGTTCTTTACCATTTAATCCGATGTTAATGCCGGTCTTTTTGATATATTCGCGGATACTTTTGATTGGATTTTTTGCATTAATTAAAGGGGTATCAAATATCCCATCAATACCACCTAGTTTTCCAATAATAACAAGCCGTTTTCTTTCTTGTGGGATACAATAATCGGGCATATAAATTACATTTACCGAAAGCCCATATTTTGCTTCCTTTAGTTTCTTAATTATTTTATCATAAACAGACTTACCTATTGTCCTAATAGTTGGAACATTCTCCATCACAAAATACAGGGGTTTATATTTACAAATAATATCTATGTAGGTTTCTGTAAGATTTGCTCTATCTCCTAGCGTTTTATCACCAGCGATGCTAAAATCTTGGCAAGGCGGTCCTCCAATAATTATATCTGGGGAAAATCCCAAATTAAATTCATGTTTCAGTATATCTTTAACATCTAATTGTTCTGACTTGGAAGTAAAGTTCAAATTATAGGTTTCAACAGCATGCTTCATAGAATCATATGATTTCATAACATCAAACTCTTTAAGTTGATGAAATCCATAGTCAAGACCACCACAACCAGAAAACAAAGATAAGACCTTTAACCTATAAACAGGAATAACGTCTTTGGCATTTACTACTACATTTGTTTCATTACCCTCAATAGTTTGCGTATTTGATGTGGGTGGATTTTCAACAACTTTGTTTTTGCCGTTAATTAGTTCTATTAATTGTGATTTACTTTTTGAACTGCACTTTGTAGTACCCAATTCTTTACACTTTTCCAATAACTCTAATTTACTCATTTTTGATATATCCATTTGTTCGGCGATGTTAACTGTAATATTATTTTCTGTATTATTTGAAATCAATTTTTTGTTTAATTCAATGAATTTTTCTTCAACTGCCTTGTCTATTAATGCTTTTATCTTATCAGTTTGTATTTCGCAAGGGTTTTTACGAGTTAAGTGTTTATCGTAGTGTGATTTTTGAGAAAAGGTCTTAGCACATTTTTCGCAACTATATTTACCCATTTTAGTTATATATTTTAGTTATATATTTTAGTTATAGTATATTAGTATCTTATTTTTATACTGTTTAACTAAAAATAACTAAAATAGTTTTTCCTAAATAATATCCCGGACATAAATGTATATTATTTAATAATTAAAAATCGGCGTTTGAAATGTAAAAAGGTGTAATATTTTTTCTAATTATTTTATAACTGTTATCATTAAAAATAAAAACACTATGTTTTGTATTGGCTAAGCCTAACCAAAATTTATATAACTTTTTATTTTTATTTATAATACTGAAAACATTATCTACATCTTCTATATGTTGTGTACTACTTTTTACGGATTTATTACTAGGTTTATTTTTTGATTTAACACCTGGTTTAACATCTGATATCTTTAACCAGCGCTTTGTACCTTTTTTTAGTTTTAATTATTTTCCACATATTACCATCATTACCTTTCTTTTTGTTCCTTCGCTATATTTAACTGCACTATATGATTGACCTTTTTGTATTTATAATGTTTTAGACATTATATAAGTATATAGTTATTATATAAATATATAGTTATTATAAAGTTACATTATTTAATTATTAAAATTTTTATAAAATTTTTATAAAATTATATATTCCAAGTTTCTATCATTTTAGGTTGACGTAATTAAGAATAATAATTTATATATATATATATACAAATATCATATATAACATATGCCTACAACAAAAACCCCCACCACTGCTGCTACTATTACTACTACTCTCATGCCAGCATCATCACTAGCATCAAATACTGAACCTGTTACTATCAAAAATGGAACAAAAATTTATAAAAATGGTTTTTTTTATATTTCGGTAAAAGGAACTCCCGAAGAAAGGGGGTATGCACAAGGATTTTTAATCGCAGAACGAATCGTAAAATTTATAAGAACGTATGCATTTTTTCTTTGGACCGAATACGGAAGAGATATTACATTTTTTTCCAACATGATAAAAGACCTATTCGGTAAAATTGTTCAGTCACCTGAGTACAATGAGTATTATTTAGAAATGAAAAGTATCGCACGTGGCGTTGTAGATAAAGTATCAACATTTAGTACTCAACAAGAAAAAGACGCATATTTTTCTAAAGGAGCCATCGAAGGAACTAAAATCGTTTTGCCTGCTGACTCGCATTTAGAATATAGTAATTTGGCTTACAATAACACATCACCTGAAGAAAAAAGTAAATATACAAAAGATGGCAAAAAATTAATAGACATCGATGTTGATGTCATTTTTCTTTTAAACTGTGTTGTCACTGTTGGCTATGCATATTCCAAACTACCAGAAATTTTTAGTAGTAGTAAATCTTTCGAAACAACCACAACTTATAAAGAGTATGTTGGAGAGGTAAAACCATCAAATGGTTCGAAAAATATTACTCAAAATTTACTGAGTAATAGCAAGGGCACCGCCGAAGGAGGTGGTAGTGCCGACAGATGTAGTGCGTTTATGGCAGTAGGTAACACTTATACTACTGGCGGGGAAATTGTGTGCGCCCATATTACATTCGATAACTATATGATTGGGCAGTTCGATAATATTATTTTATATATCGACACGTCAACATCGACTACTTCAAAAAAACCATCCTATAATATACTTATGCAAACATTTGCCGGCGGTATTTTTAGCTCAACCGACTTTTTTGTTACGTCTGCAAACATTATCGGGACAGAAACGACAATTGGCGGGTTTCATGCTTTTGAGTTACATGCACCCGCGTGTGTTCGTTCCCGTAAAGCAATGCAATATTCCGGAACATTGGATGACTATATTACATATCTAAGAAAAGACAATTCAGGTGACTATGCGAACACATGGTATATCGGTCATACAAAAAGCAAAGACCCAGATACAGGTGAAATACGCCCCGAAATTATGCGAATTGAACTGGGACTTAAATACGTAAATGTCGAAAAAAAGACGGACGGTTACTTTATTGGCTTCAATGCATGTTATGACGCACGTATTCGTAACCTTGAATGTAGCAATGACGGCTTTTTTGATATACGTCGCCACTCTGGAGCACGACGTGTCACACTAAATGAAAAAATAAAAGAACACACAGAAGGTGAGAAGCGATTATCTGTTGCAGAAGCACAGCTCATCATTTCTGACCACTACGACTTATACTTGGGGGTGGATAACCCGTGTTCGCGTAGTATATGCGCGCATTACGACCTCGATAAACGCGAATATATGTCGCAAGAAAATAGACCAAAACCGTACCAACCCAAGGGTGCTGTCGATGCGAAGATAGGTACTAGTAGCATGTGTGATAAAATGCAGTTTATGGCGCGATGGGGGAATGCGTGCGGAACCGATTTCAGAAAAGACGATTTTTGCGATCTTCGGCGTGAATGGGAATACCAGCGTGTATTCTTGGAGGATAGGTTAAAACAACCCTGGGTGGTTTGTAGCGAAGTCAATATAACTAAGCAAGGATACGATATGAGTAATGCAATAAAGGAATATGCATCGATTAGTTCTGCTACTTTGGTTCCTGCTTCTCTTGAAACGCGCGTGCCTGTGCCTCCGCCTGTCCCTGTGCCTCCTGTGGGGTCTCCTGCTTCAATAGCGAAACCAACAGCAGGCGGAACACATGATAACGACAAGGAGTTAAAAGAATTTAATAAAATGTTTAAAAAACAAAATAGAAAAAGTTATAAGTCAAAGAATTCCAATACACGAAGGAATAAAAAGAATGATAAATAGAATGATAAATAGAATGATAAATAATAATATAATATAATATATTAAACGTTTTACTATATTATATACATTATATACATTATATACATTATATACATTATACATACGTTACTATACATACACCACGATGCACCCATTCGCGCCACTACAACCACAAGATAAATCTTCACACTCGCCCAACCTCGGACCCAAACTTGATCCGACCACAGAATGCGAAGAATTATTGACGATTGTCCGCGACTTATACCACAAGTATTGCGACGACGATTATACACGCACAGCATTAGTCTCTCAAATAAAGAATACACTCCCCGCTCTTTTACAGCAAAAATGTGACGTTCGAATCCAGCGCGAAGAGCGCCGCAAAACCCTCGAAGAAACATCCGAAGAATTTATTCGCGAATTCATCAATAGTTCGTCGTACTATTATAACCAAAATATCGACCTCTTCTTCGTCTACCATAACAACACATATAAAATAATAAACGAGGACGAAATCGAGCATGATATTCGCACTACAATTACCGACCAACAAAATGTCGAGTTGTCTACATGGAAGTATAAAATTAAAAACCAGATTATTAAAAAAATAAAGGAACGCGACCTTCTCACATCTATTCCCGAATCTGAAACAATTCAGCGCGTATTAAATGCGCTAACTCCTTTCGTATTTAAAAATAAAGATAGCGCGAAATATTTTCTCACCATTATTGGCGATATTTTGCTGAAGAAAAATAGTCATACGTATTTTATTTCGACCAAGGCGAAACACTTTATTGGCGAACTCGGCGAAGAAAGTTATGCTCTATTTGGCACGTCAAATATGATGAATCATTTCAAATTTAAGTTTTACGAGCATAAATACGAAGAGTGTCGAATCGTAGACATGGTCGAGAATGTCATTTCGTTTCCTTTTTATACACACAATGAGGGTCTGAAGCATGCGAATGGTGGAGGGCTGGGTATGGGTCACTCCTTGTCTTCTTCTTCGCTTTCAAGTCTCGTTGGTTGTAGTGGAATCTCTACGCCGAAAACGCCGACAACGCCGGGACACGGACACAGCATCGGTCATTCACATGCAGCACACACGGCAAATATTATCCAAAAACAAAGCATGCTGGATTTGTTTTGTGTAGCAGCGCATTATTCGTCGCGGTTTAGTAGTGCCGACTTATTTATCGAAAAAATGTGCAAAGACCCGACCGTAATCGAACACGCCTTTTATTTGAAAAATACAACCGACGACGACATTCTCTCGCGGTTTATTTTGTCCACGACGGAGCCATGCAAGGGTGTCCATATTACTTGGAAAAATATGCTTTACCTTTGGAAAATCTTTATCGAAGAAGAGAAAATCCCTAATGTTTTTTTCACGAGTGTTCTTAAAAAACATCTGATGAAGCGGCTCGAATATTCGTGCGAACCTGTGAATGTGGGCGACGGTGGTGTGGGTGTGGGTGGTGTGGGTAGTATGGGAGGGCTGGATATGGGAGGCACGGGAAGCACAGGAAGCACAGGAGATGTAGGAGCGGGAGAAATGGTGGAAGTAAGCGCAGAGGTACAGGAGAATAGAGAGATGTTTTTAAATATTACGAGCAAACATTTGCCACTTGTAGGGAAGTTCATCTCATTTTGGAATGAAAATATTAGATGCAACCATACGGAAATCGAGCTAGAAATAGATGAACTGTCGACACTATTTTTGAATCATGGAAATGTGTATCATGGAAACCAGAAAAATATCCAGACAATTACGGAGCAGACGATTTTAGGATTCATTCGCCACTTTTTGCCGGATATTTGCATTGAAGAAGATAAATACCTGATGAATATTGGGTGCAAACTATGGGACAAGAAACAGGAAATATTGACGGGGGTTGAGGAATTTAAAAGGGCGAATTTAGGGGGAAGCGGTGGCAGTAGCAGTAGTACAAATGCTAATTTAGGAAAGGGTAAGGGTAAGAATAAGGATGGTGTCAAGGATGGAGTCAAGGATGTAAATGCAGTTGTTAGTAAGAAAGATTGTGATACTGTAGATGTGTCGGTGTTGGTGTCGGTGTCGGCTGCATCACCAGCTTCATCGTCATTTCCTGTTCATACGATATATGACTTTTACTGTAAATGGGGATACAAACATAATAAGATGGTGGTAAGTAAACGGTACTTTGAGAAATTCTTTGTTGATAATTATGGGGATAATTTAACAGAAAAAAATGGAACACTTTGGTGGAGTTACTAGAATTACTAATTTAAAGATAAAAATGTTATTATATAATATATTCTATTTATAATATATCCTATAATAAAGTATTGAAAATATGTCTGAAGCTGGTCCTGTTCATACTGGTGATGCTGAACCTGTTACTGTTCCTGTTGTACTTTATTCGAATAACTTAATTAATAATACTGATAATAATCAAGAATATTATATTGATATAACGAGTGTTATTGCGGGAGTTCCTGATACTATATGTGAAACCGAAGTTTCACGTTTAGCTGAAAGCGTAGAAGCACGAGGAGAAGATGCTTATGAACAAGCTGTATTATCCGATGATGTACCTTCTTCGCAAGGAACACCTATAGGAACTACAAATAGCGCGTTTGAATTAATTTCATATATAAAAACACAATTTATAACAGAGTATAATGCAGATAATGGACCTTTTCGTAATATACAAAAGATGATACATTCTTTGTTTTATTCCATGCGTAATTACGGATTTGTCGGATTTACACCAGCAGGTCTATTATCGGAATATACCGCTACTATATATTATGCTGCAACTGACTCGTTTATCCATTATCAGAATATAATAAAAATTATTTTACGTCATATAGCTGATCCAGTTATTGACCGTGGAAGAAATATTACATATACTTTTAAATTAGATAGAGGTGTAAAACCCGGTGATACAATTAAACTTATATTATCGCTAACATTTGGAACAGGAGTTGGAGCAAATGTTATATTAGTTCCAGTACTTAATATTGTAGGATTTAATTTATCTTCTACGAATGGTGATGTTGCTGTTACATCGATTGAAAATTTTATTACACCTATTTTTCCTCCTACTTTATTAGGATTAACACAAATTGGTTCTTTTTCAATATTCGATTTAATTGCAAGGATAAGACTATATGCAAATCAGGAAGCATTTGGAGCTTTAATAGAACCAACGGATGCTGAAAAAGATTTAATCCGATATTTTTTTAATGGTATAACTAGGGATGGTTTAGTAGCGTTTATTAACTTTATTAAATTTGCTTTTTATACCGATGCGAGGATACCTACTTCAGACAAAAATTTTGCTTTCTTTTTAAATATTTTTTTTAATTTTTATAAAGTTAGTATGAATGCCGCCAACACAACGGCTTCACTTTCTACAGCAAAAATAATGTATACAAATTTTTTTAGTAATCATAATAACTATGGTTCAATAATTAGAATTTTCAATAATATGATGAGTTTTCCATTATTTAATCAACACGCAATTATGTTTTTATCGGGAAGTAATGCCGCGCGCGCATATAAACTCATAGAAGAAATATTAATTATGAATACAACAGAAATGAATGCTGAACAAATTCAAGTAAGAAGGGAACAAATATATGACACACATATGGCTACTTTATCAGATAACGACTTTATGTTTTATTTGTTAAATGAGGATAGTGAACCATACCGTCTTGCTATTCGAATGATGTTGGGGGCTTGTTTATATTACTTAAAATATATACTTAATAGTGATGACCGTGTTCAATATACTAACTTATTAGAAGAGTCTATAAGTATCGTTGGACATGATGACCACCTTTTTGCTCAAAGACTTAACGCAAATGAAGTTTTTTTAAGAAGATGTTTTCATACTATTAGGACGTATACTGATACAGCCGGTACTACACAAAATATAACAATTGATAATATTTTAGGATTTTGTAACTTTCATGATTTTAACTTTTATTCATTGCTAAGCGGTAATGTTACATTAGCATTTTTAGATGTAGTGTTTAAACATAATACAGCAGAATCATGGTATATTTCCGTTTTTTCAATTTTTGGTATAACGCGTAATCTTGACGGTACTACTACAGTTAACATTTACGAGGTAACACCTGTTCGTGCGGCAGATGGTAGTACTATAGTGTCATATAGTTTTGACCGCCAACAAGTTCATGATAGAGTAGTTACACAAGAGGAGATGACAGACGTACTTAATTTTTTGACGACTCAGGCTATGGCAGTTAACTGTATAGCCACGCCGTGGACCTTAATTTTAAATATATTATACACAATATTTGTTACGGAAAATTGTGTTGCCAGAATTGTGGTTGGTAAATTAGGGAATGACCCGAAAAATTTGGAAAAATATTTTTCCATTTTAAATACTCATTTAAATTATTTGCTGGGACAATATAACACCCATACGACTACCGAAGATAAGACAGCTATGATTGAAAAAATAACAAGAATTGGGCAATTACAAACCTATATTACACAACAATCACAGTTATGTCAACGTCCTGAAAGTCTAGATAACCCCCTCAGTACTCGATACAATACATTAAAAAGTTTTTGTACAGTGTGGGTTCAACAGATGTTTATTTTAGCACTTGCACCAGCGACAAGAGAATTATTTTTTTTAAGTGCTGCATATCCCTTTACTACACGTGAAGCAACACTCCTTGAGAAAGGAATTTGTTGTGCGTGGACTCTACATGGTAATATATGTAATAATGTTGAATTTTTAGCACAGTTTAATACCACAAATGTACACGCAATAACTGTTGCCAATTTTCGACCCGTTTATACTGGTGGAACTGCTAGTGAACAACTAATGCATCAGATAGTTCCACAATTACAAGGAATAATAAATGGAGCAATTACCGCTAGTAAAACGGTAGATTTTAATGTTACACCAAGTCCTCCACTAGCAGGTCAAGAACCTCAGGTTAACCATTATGCTTATATGAATTATTTATGGAAACATTTAACCAAAACATCAATCGATTTACGGTCTATGTTTAAATCTATTGTAAAAGATCTTAAGCGAATAGTTGGTTCTAAAAATTTTACAGCTATTTCACTAGCAGGGGCTTATCCGTGTGGACTATTAATTGATGAATTAAAAGAAAGCAATAATATAAATCTTACCGATGTTGAGTTGACTCAATTAAAAAATAGTGGTGACATAATAAATTGTAGACGAGGACTATTGCCATTATTAGTACCAGCAGACCCAAATAGTACACTTTTTGCAAGAATGGTTGTCGAGTTACTTCATATAGACTATACTGGTAGTGGCAATAATCCTGAAACTTATTCAACGAATAATATACTTATATTTTTAGGTTTTTTATTTTCAATTAAAATTAAATCAAATGCTTCAATTGGTCCTAGAAATATGCTTAGTTTGGTCGACTCTATTATTAACTTTCCTACTATACCAAATTATGAATCGTTACTTCAATATACTGGCACTGATGTCGGTCCTGTAGCCGCCGGAACATGTTCTTTAGCAAAATTATCAGTAAATCCTGATGCTAATGCGTGCGCGACCGGAGGTGTAGAACATACAGGAGGTGCTCCTACTAAAAAGGCATCTACAGCTAAGGCACCTGCTGCTAAAGCATCTGCTGCACCTATTAAGGCATCTGAAGCTATTGCGACAGGAGTGTCGAAATCAGAAGCAAAATCAAAGCCTGATGCTAAAAAATTAAAAAATGCATTAGCTATAACAGATAAAATAATTTTAGCAGCTCAACATAAAGAAAAAAATGCATTAGCTATAACAGATAAAATAATTTTAGCTGCTCAACATAAAGAAAAAAAGGAAGCTGCTGTTGCTCCAATAGCAGCACGCGCGCAATTACTAAACCCCACAAATGGTCCATTTAAAAAATTTATGGATAAAATACAAGAAGTATTAACGACTGGAATAACAGCGACAGATGGAACAGTCATAATAAAAGCCGGCAGTATACCATTTAATCCTAAAACATGTATAACTGGTATTACGAGACAAGGTGTTTTTAATATTGATACATTTTATAATACAACCGGCAACCCTTATGCAGGTTTGCGTACTTCTGTAGGTGGAAGTAACAATAAAACAAAGGCAAACAACAAAACATCAAAAACAAACAACCACACCCGTAGAAATAAGAACAAGCGTAAAAAAAATTCTAAAACAAAAACTAAAACAAAATTTAAAACGAAATCCAGCCCTAAACATAAAAAAGTAATTCCATCTTCCCGTTCCGGCTCTCAATCGAATCGAAAGAAATCTAAACCCAAAAAGTCTCAAAAGAATGTAACATTCAAGCGAAGACGTGCTAGAAAGTGAATGCAAGATGCAGATGCAGATACGGATGCAAAAATGTGGTAATAATATTTTTATATTTTCTATAAAAATATTCTTAATTGAGTTTTTATTTATGACAATGATTTTCGATTAATCTCACGCTTCTGTATCATCTCATGTTTTCTAATATTCAAGGGTGTAAAAGTTCATATACTAACACGCTTAAAGATATTTATTGATATCATACATCACCATACACCATACATACATGTCTATTTCTGTAGTTACGGATATTGGAGTTAGCGTCTGTTTACCTCTTAAACGCGATACAATTAAAAAAATAAATGCATTATTTAATAAAACGACTGTTTTTATCAGTGGTATACGTTCTACACCAATTCATTATACAGAACACATGGAATATTTCGACACAGGTATTTTACAAGTACTTAATGCGGCAAAAACAGAAGAAGAGTTTAATCATAAACTTGCTAATATTGCTGAACTAAGAGTCGATGACAGTATAACTTGTTTGCGTAGAAAACGTAAATTTATATTTCCAGAACATAACGACTATACCTGTTATGTTCACGATGATGAAAGTAAAGAAAAATACAATACATTCGAACTAGGCAACATAACTTTCCATTTTTTTGTCAATTTGTCAAGTTATGATGCAAACTTTAATACCGATGACAACACATCTTATGATACGATTGGTAGTATAAATTATTTTGTTGACAGTATCAAAAAAAATGTAGAGTTTTTTAAAACCATAGGTATTACAGAAGATGAAATAACAATTTCAAGTTATAATGTATGCAACATGTAAAAAAAACTATTTAAATTATGATTATTATGATTATTATGATTATTATGATTATTATGATTATTATGATTATTATGATTATTATGATTATTATATTATAGTTTTATACCATTTTATCGTTCATAGTTTCTCATATAAAATATGCATTATATGAGAAATATCATTTTTTATTTATCGTACCTATTTTCGATTAATCTCACGCTTCTGTATCATCTCATGTTTTCTAATCTACATGCGAGCCTTGCGGGACTTCTTGACACCAATCTTAACAGCGCCGAACTTGCCCTTCTTTGCAGTGTACCCATGTTTCACCAATCGTTTCTCTTTCTTTGCAGTCTTGTGCTTCTTCATCGAAACAATGCGACCATTTTTGTTCATAATCAAATCCATACGAGTCAAACCTCCACTGGTCTTATACGCAGTCTCATGCCATACTTGAGCGCGAGAACCGACCAATCTCTCGAATACGCGACCGTTGATTGAATATTTGCCATCAGGGCGTCTTTTGTAGCTGTGATGCATTTTAATACCTTATAGAAAAGAATGAGAAAAAAATATTATTTTAATTATAATTAATAATTCATAATTTATGATTATTAGATAATTATATAACTATTAGATAATTTAAATAAAATAAATATCAAATATCAAATATCAAATAACAAAATGTACCAAATATATCGCTAAATATTGAATACTATTTTTGGTGTAATAAAATAAAATTTTTGTACATCTCTAGATATATATTATGATATCATGTAACCATAAATAATGATACCAAGATTTGCTATTAAATTCACTGGCTGTGCAGCGGACGCATAAACTAGATTATTAAATATAAATTTATTGCACCCTGATATGTTTATACCTGTATCCAAGTTAACTACAGTGTCAACAGTACCTACACGTGCTTGATTATCATTCCATGTAAATAGATTAGGGTTGCTGTCACTTTGAAATGTCATATTTATATTTGTTCCATCTACTCTTACAACAAATGAAGTCATAATTGAACCATAAGGCATTACATAAGGATTACTTCCTTGTGCTAAATAATAAGTTGAGAATAAAATATTTTGGACAAAATTATTTGTATTTACTAGTAATACAGTAACAGGATTAACCGGAGTAATCACATTACTTGTTGCATTCACCTGTCCTACACTATTCGTACCTCTTACGCGACATGTTATCTGTTCATCAATATCATCTACTTGTGTTAGATAAGTAATATTTGTTTGATTCACTATCGGTGTACTTCCTCTAAACCATTGAAATGAAAGAGTGGGTGGAGGATTTCCTATCCATACTCCTTCAACTGTTAATGTAAGAGTAGAACCATAGTTCGTATTCCCTGAAATAATAGGCGCTTCAATATTCACAGGCAAATAAAGAGGTTCAGACGCTCGATATGCACAATTACAAATAGCTCCTCCAATAGATGGACCTAGCCCCGAACCATTATCATACGGAACAAACCTCATCGTTGATGAATATCCAGGACCCGACCCACCCGGACATCCTGCCCATTTCCCATATGCATTCAATGTTTGATTCGCTACCGTATAACACTGATTGTGATTACTCGAACCTACAGAACTGTTAATTTTCATCGCCAATTTTATTTTACACGGAAACTTATATATCAATAACGGACTATTGATATCCGCCTTTTCTATCGGTGGAGGACAACACAAATGTTTATTTGTTTTCGGTTTGAAAAAGAAGTTACTCATATCACTCCTATATGTTACTATATGTTACTATATTATATGTTACTATATTATATGTTACTATATTATATGTTACACTTTATTTTTCTTTATTTTTCACGGTTTTATAACAATTATAAAATTGATATAAAAATAAGGTAATATAATATATAACAAAACTGCTACTGCAACACACAAACAAAGCATCGTATATCTATACATCAACACCAACGTTATTATCAACATCAACATCAAAATGTCTACACCTACTGTCACCGCTGTCGCTGTCGTTCCACCGAAGGCAAAAAAGTCGATTAAAATTCCGAAAATTAATACCAGCGTACTCGTTAGCGGAGGCGGAGGCGGAGTTGGCAGTGAAGGCGAAGGTGTGTCACCTGTCACTGCTCCTGCCCAAGAACTTGCTAAATATCAGAAAATGTCCGACAAAGAACATATCCTCAAAAAACCCGACACATATATCGGCTCTATTGAAATGACGGAAGCCGAAACATTTGTCTACGACTCCACTACATCTTCCATCGTGCATCGCACAATTCACTACATCCCCGGTCTTTACAAACTGTTCGATGAAGGCGCTGTCAATAGTCGCGACCATTTCGTTCGCCAAGAGCAAGCAATCCGCGATGCGAAACCCAATGCTCTCCCCGTCACATGCATCGAATTCGAAATCAGCGATGATGGGACCATCTCCATCACAAACGACGGCAACGGAATCGACGTAGCACAACACCCCGAACACAAGCTATGGATTCCCGAGATGATTTTCGGTCACCTTCGCACATCTACCAACTACGACGAAAACAAGAAAGAGAAAATCGTCGGCGGGAAAAACGGATTCGGATTCAAGCTCGTTCTTATCTGGTCTTCATGGGGTCGCATCGAAACTGTGGACCATATCCGCGGTCTAAAATATATCCAAGAATTCAAGAACAACCTCGACGAGATTTGTCCGCCGAAAATCACCAAATGTACTACGTCGAAACCATACACGAAGGTGTCTTTCCGCCCCGATTATGCGCGATTCGGCGTTGAAGGATTGACACCAGATATGCGCTCGCTTTTCGAGAAACGTATCTATGACATCGCCGCCATCACCGACAAATCCGTCAAAGTCAAGTACAATGGCATCCTTATCCCGGTGAAACATTTCCAACAATATATCGACCTCTATATCGGCGCGAAAGGCGAGACGAAACGTATCTACGAGGCACCTGATCCTAGGTGGGAGTACGTGGTGTCGCTTGCACCCAATGGCGAGTTTCAGCATGTGTCGTTTGTGAACGGAATATATACACAAAAAGGCGGCAAACATGTCGAGTATATTATGAACCAGATTGTGCGCAAGTTGACGGAGTATATCAAAAACAAGAAAAAGGTCGATGTCAAGCCGACGACAATCAAGGAACAGCTGGCGATATTCTTGCGCTGCGATATCGACAATCCGTCTTTCTCGAGCCAGAGCAAGGATGAGATGGGGACCGCCGTTGCATCGTTCGGGTCGACATGTAAAGTGAGCGATGAATTTATCGAGAAGCTGGCGAAGATGGGTGTCATGGATGCCGCGTGTGCTCTGACCGAGGTGAAGGAAAACAAGGCGGCGAAGAAGACGGATGGAACAAAGACGCGCACGATTCGCGGTATTCCGAAACTAATCGATGCAAACTACGCGGGAACAGAGAAGTCGGCGCAATGCACGATTATATTTTGCGAGGGTGATTCAGCAAAGGCGGGAATTGTATCGGGTCTTAGTCGCGAAGACCGCAACTTTATTGGCGTGTATCCGATGAAAGGTAAAATGATGAATACGCGCGGGGAAGCGCTCAAAAAAATCGCGGAAAACAATGAAATTACGGAAATCAAGCAAATCCTCGGTCTTGAAGTCGGGCGCAAATATACTCCCGACGATGTGAAGTATCGTCTGCGATATGGCAAAGTATTGTTTATGACGGACCAAGACTTGGACGGATCGCATATCAAGGGGCTGGGAATCAATATGTTTCAAAGCGAATGGGCATCTCTTACTGAAATTCCCGGATTTATTGGCTTTATGAATACGCCGATTTTGAAGGCGAAGAAGGGGGCACAAGAGAAGGTGTTTTATAATGAAGGCGAGTATCGCGCATGGAAAGAGGCGAATGAATCTGCCGAAGCTGCGGGGGGTGGTGGAAGTGTTGTCGCTACTGCAAATACACAACCTACCGGACATCCGACCGGATGGAACATCAAGTATTATAAAGGTTTAGGCACAAGTACGGGCAAGGAGTTCAAGGAGTATTTCGAACATAAGAAAATTGTCGATTTTACACATAGTGGCGCTGCGTGTGACAATGCGATTGACATGGTATTCAATAAGAAACGCGCAGATGACCGCAAGACGTGGTTGGCTACATATTCGCGCAACAGATACCTGGACACACTTCAACCGAGCGTGACGTATCAAAAATTCATCAACGACGAGATGATACACTTTTCGAAATATGATTGCGACCGCTCTATCCCGAATTTGATGGACGGGCTGAAAATCTCCTTGCGAAAGATTCTGTTTTCGGCGTTCAAGAAAAATCTCAAGTCTGAAATCAAGGTCGCACAGTTTAGTGGTTATGTTTCGGAACACTCGGGGTACCATCATGGCGAGGCGAGTTTGAATGCAGCGATTGTCGGAATGGCGCAGAACTTCGTCGGCAGCAACAACATCAACTTGTTTGAACCCAATGGTCAGTTTGGGACTAGGCTTCAAGCAGGGGCGGACTCTGCTAGCGAAAGGTATATCTTCACACAGCTGAATAAACTTACGCGGCTTATTTATCGACCGGAGGATGACGCTGTTCTTACCTACTTGGATGATGATGGTCAGAGCGTCGAGCCAATTTATTATGTACCCGTTATTCCTATGGTGCTGGTGAATGGAACAAAAGGAATCGGAACTGGTTTTAGTACCGAAATCATGTGCTATAGCCCTACGCAAATTATCGCGTATCTTCGGCATAAACTTATGGGGGCTATGGGGGCATCCGCGCCTGCACCGACAATCGAGCCGTTTTATAAGAACTTCAGGGGAGAAATTCGTCGTGTTGGAGATAGCAAGTATTTGTTCAAGGGATGCTATACGATTCTAGATGAGAAAAAGGTGCGTATTACGGAACTGCCGATTGGAACATGGACGGACAATTATAAAAAGTTCTTGGAGAATATGATTGAGCCGCCAGCGGGAAGTAAGGAAAAGGAAAAGGACAAGGACAGCACCGCAAACACTGCACCGATTGTGAAGGAGTACAATGATATGAGCACGGATACACATGTGGATATCACGGTTACAATGGCGGCGAATATTATCAAGACGTATAGTGAAAAGGCTGCGGAATATGATTGCACCATGCTGGAGAAAGTGCTCGGATTATACTCCACGCAGTCTACGACAAATATGAACCTGTTTGATGCGAACGAGAAGCTTGTTAAATACGGCAATGCGGAAGAAATTGCTGACTCGTATAGCGTAACACGGCTGGCGTTTTATGGTAAACGCAAAGATGCTCTTATTGCAGGACTTCGCAAAGAACTAATGGTGCTGAGCAATCGTGCGCGATATATTACCGAATTATTGGAAGATACGATTGACCTTCGTCGCAAAACGAACAAACAAATTGTGGAGTTATTGAAAGAACGGAAATATGACTCGATGGATGCGGGGAGCGGCGACGCGAAAGGAGAAGGAGAAGGAGAGGATGATTCGTCGTCGTCGTCCTCGTCTGGACAAGGATACAAGTATTTGCTAAAACTGCCGATGGATAGCGTATCGGAAGAAAATGTAAAAAAACTGCTAAATGAAAAAGAAAAGAAGGAAGCGGAGTTGAGCGAACTGACTTCGAAAACGGTGGAACAAATGTGGCTGAAAGATTTAGAAGAATTGGAAGTCGAATATAATAAGTTTATAGAAGCAACGACGTATTCGGCTACAGGTGAAATCGCTGCAAAAGTGGGTGCAGTAAAGGTTAAGAAAGCAAAAGCCAAGTGAAAATAAATTACATGAAGGAGTGTACATGGAGTAGATGAAGGTAAAACTTCTTGCTATATATAGCAAAAAGTTGTACTATATTTAAAAGTTGTACTATATTTTTTTATTTAGGTATAACGCGACGTGGTTTTAAACTAAAACCAGGGCTTCATTTCGAGCGTCTTGCCCTTGACGTTATCATATGCCGGCCAAGTCATAACGGTATACATATTACTGGCATCGCGTTTATACTTCAAGTATGCGCGAATCTCATTGATTAGTTTAGGAACACAGTGATTGACGACGTGCTGGTTTAATGCGGCGACTTGTTCGCGAATATTGGTTGGCAAGTTGATGGCGCTTTCGAGGTATAATGCGCGCATAATAATCTTTAGTTCATCGTTGTCTTGTTGAGCGATGGTATACTCGCCATTGGATAAACGGTGTACTTCAGCGCGAAGAGTATTCTGAATAATCTGGATATTCTCTTTACTGAAAAAGACGTTACTTACATCGTTGTCTGTCCAGTTGCCGGTTAGTGCATCTCTAAATGTAGTAATTTGATTTACGGGTATTTTATCCCACATGGCGAATCTTGCTTCAGGAGGCGGACCTTCGATATCGATACGACCGTTAGATGTTGTTATGGTTGTTATATTTTTGACTGTGTTAGAATTGCGAGGCATACATGTTGAATTTAAATTTGAATTTGCATTTCTATTTGTTGAAAACATTTTAGAAGATTTGGTTTGTTGTATATTAATAACTAAATATAAAAATATCTAAATTTTAATATTTAATATTTAGTCGTTGAAATAATTAAATGCAGAAAATAATTAAATGCAGAAAATAATTAAATGCAGAAAATAATTAAATGCAGAAAATAATTAAATGCAGAAAATAATTAAATGCAGAAAATAATTAATTATATATACATTATATATACACTTATACGAGATAGATAAAGATAAATTATGTCATTCAATAGCGTTACGTTAACTATTGCGAGTATTATATTTGTTGTTTTATTAGTGATGACTGCATATTTTATTTATCAAGACCAGAAAAGTAAATTTACATTGGTTCAGTCGACATGCCCGGATTACTGGTTATTAAGAAAATATAATAGGGGACCGAATCGGGGGAAGTTTTATTGTGAGCCAAATAGTAAGAATTTGGGGACATGTAGCTCGGCAGTTGGATCATTACAACGCCCACCGAAATATACTGTATTAAATGACCCAGGCGAGTGTAGCAATTATAAAAATAAAATGACGTGGGTTAATAATGTGTGTGGGAAGAAAATACTATGGGATGGAGTGACAAATAACGCCGAACTTAGAAATAAATGCAAGTAGTATTAGTTTTAGATTTTGTAATAAATATATAATAATAATATAAGTATAGTTACTTTATTATTATTGATATAGATATAGTAGGATGGAAGCTGCAGGAGAACAAGCACCACTACCACCAAGACTAATACCAGAAGGACTAGACCTACTAGATGCTAATTTATGTTTAACGCGTGAAGATATTATTGATGACTCGCAAAAAACAGATACACATGTGACAAATGTTAATCAAAATACATTATTTCAAGATTCTTTAACAACATTAGTTACTTGTAGACGTACTGAACCAGAACCAAGAACAAGCTTATTGGACATTTTTAATGAATTCATCAATCATAATATAGTTAATTATGAAATAGCAGGACAAACATTATATAAAATATCAATTCCATATTATGTAAAACATATAGTAGAAGTGAGAAATAAAGAAAATATAAAAAAAGAAATACTAGTTCGTATCATGGAAGAACTTACAAAACTTGAAAAAGATTGTGCACCTTTTTTTTTTGTAAAAGATAATTATGGATTTAAAAGAATAGATGAAAAATTCTGTCTGGCTTCTTTTTATGATGAAGGGGGTAGAAGAATTACTACGGGAGGGCGTAATCTTAGAGATTACTTAATAAGTATATACCAAGGTGTTACTACTTATACTATAGATCTTACTGGAACAGGAATGACAAGTATTGCAGGTAGTAGTTTAACAGCGCACTGGGATGACCGAGGGGGTGGAGTTACTGATCTTACTGAACATCAAATATTATTTACTTTAACTATAGGTGGAGATTATGTTCAATGTGTTTTTACTTATAACCCAACTACTGGAGCAGATAGAGGAGTAAGTTATACAAATTCAATAAAAACACCTATTAGTTGTAGTTTTTTTAGACTTGAAGATGGACATATGTCACTTTTTACTACTCAGTTCATAACAGCATGTTTTAGTGGAAATAGTGGAAAAAATGCTTGGTTTAATACTTATAGTAATCTCAATGATGATGTTCATATAAAATGTGGTAGATTTATACAACTAGGTAAAGCTATCGGGGATGCTTCATTTGTTTTTAGTAAAGGCGGATTAATAGAAAATCCTCCGGGTAAAAGATATTCTGTTGGAACAAGTGATATAGCATTGGCTCTTAGATGTTGTTATAACCACACAGATGTAATTACGTATATTCCTAGAGGTAAAGGTGCTAAAAAAAGATATTATATGAGTGTACAGTTTCCGTTGCAACTAATAACTTCACCAACACAGGAACAGTTACAAAAAAAAATCGTGTCGAATAAAAAAACGAAAGAAAAGAAAAATTTTCAAACAAATGGAGGGAAAAAAAAAGTATGTAAAAAAGTTAATGAAAAATTAAAAAAATTAAAACAGTTAGATAAATTAAAAGGATTAGGTCCAATTTTACCAGTAGGTCAAGTTAGAAAACGTAATGAAATAAAAAGTACTATAACAAAGCCACCATTACAAAGAGGACAAAGAGGAGGCGACCCAAACGACCCTAAAACCGAATTTATAAATTATAGTATTTATTACTTAGCAAATATATCATATTTTTTTCAAGATTCTCTAGACTATTTTTCTAATTTATATACAAGTTTTTCTAAACCTATTATAGATACAGATAGTACTATTACATATGATGGTATAACATATACCATAAGTCATGATAAATTCAATCTTGATGTAAAAATATTATGCATTAGTAAAGTTATAGATTTTTTAGAATTGTTGGTAAGTAACACAAAAAAGGATGAAGATGATAAATTACTTCGACAACTCGCGGAAAAAATCACAGAAAAAATAGTTGAAAAGGAGGAAATATTTGATATATATAAAGTTTTCGGAAATGTTCCCTTCGGTGATACATTACTTGTTCCTGTTCCCTCTTCAGGGGACTCAAAATTAAAAAAACTTTCCGGTATACCTACAACCCAATTATTTGAAGGTTGCGAGAAATTATTATCATATTTAGATGGTGTAGGTGGGTTCACAGCAGATTTTTTTAAACCTATACATGATAAAATTGGTGAACTTAATGAAAAAACAGAAACTGGAAAAAAATATACCATAAATACAATTTTTTCAGATGTTGATTCTGAACCTATAACGAAGGCATCACTAAAAAAAGTTACTGATGAGGAATTGCAACCACGACCACTACCACCATACATACAGTTACTTACATCATTACGAAAAGAATTAACAGAAATAAAAAAAAATCCTCAAATTGATTTTACTGATACTCAAGAAGAAACTAAAGAAGAATATATGAAAAAAATTGAAGAAATATTAATGGATATAGTAGGTATACTTCCGCGTCCTTATAGAGAAAACAAGTATATGCTTTATGATGATATATCAAATGTGTTAACTAAAATATCAAGCATAATAGAATATTCCGATTTGGTTCTTATGATAATATCGTGTTTCATACGCGACGAATTAACAGCTATAGTTATAAAAAATGAACTTTTAAGACTTATTTCAATACGCGGAACATTCATATTTGATATCAAAATTATAGAAGCATTTATAGATGGTTTAGATGTAGATGAAACCATGGGAAGTATTATATATAATCGAGGTTACGATGCTATTGATACTCTGATAAATGTAAAAGAAAATTTTGATGGAGATGTAATTGATGCATTAAATGAGGAAGGATTTAGTTTGATGCAAATTGGATATTTTATAGATACTTTAGCATTTGAAGCAGAAAATCAAAATCTAAGCGATACAGAGATAGACCAACTAGTAGAAACATCTATTACAGAAAAATATGAACAAATAGAAGCATTTCAAAAATTACAAGAAAAAAAAAGTATAAGCAGCTTAGCTGATACACGTACTCTACTACCTGCAGGAGTAGGCGGAAAAAATAACCGCATTTCCAACCCTAAACACAACACAAAGTACCGTAAAAACTATAAAAAGTTTGTAAGCAAGTACATCATAAAGAAAAAGAAAAACAACAACAATAAAAATAATAAGAAAAATAATAAGAAAAACAATAAAAACAACAAGAATAAAACCAGAAAAAATAAAAGATTAACAAAATCCACCCCTAACTCCAAGCTAAATAATAAAACATTAAAGAATAAAAAGGGTAAGTCCAAGTCCAGTAACCATAAATCCAAGTACAATAAGAAAACAAAGACCAATTATTATAACTCATACAGGCACAATAAAACATTGAAGCATTAAGACCCCCTCCCCCCCATGAATTAAAATCCTATTTATTATTTATTATATATATTTATATATACGTATAATAAACAATCACCCCTTACTATATAAACAAAAATGGACGCATCAAGCACAAACATAAACGTCACCCTAAGTTTTAGAAAAATGGCAGTACTAACCGCCGTTTTTGTATTTTTAGCATTAATACCCGTCTTTGTCATTATCATAATCCGCGCAAATAATAAAAAACAAATATGGGCTCCTATTGTAAGCGAATGCCCCGACTATTGGAAATTATCTAAGAGCGAAGATGGTCACGTTCGATGTAAACCGGATAAAAAGAATGCCGATTATGCGAGCCCCTTCGGTTTTTTCAGTTATCAACTGCCTACGAGAATGAATAAATACGAGTATGCAATTAAAAATAGAATTACATGGGATGGTATTACAAATGACGAGTCTCTCATAAACAACTACAAGGAAGAAGCACCGAAATCTATTTTCTGGTTACTCGGTAAGGTATTTACCGTTCAACCCAAGTAATAAATCCCAAAATCGCAAAATCTCAAAATCCCAAAATTGCAAAATCCCAAAAAAAATAAAATACATTCATAAATCGACATAGAAACAATTATAATATTTTAATAAAGAAAGATAAAATAGTTATTATATAACATACATACATACATACATACATACATACATACATACATACATACAATAGACATGAATAATTTAAATATCAATTCTATTCTTGGAAGAGACCAAGCATATAAAAAGATTAAAATAATTCTCGACGGATTCCAGGAGAATAAAACCGACATTACATTAAAAAGAGGAATATATATCTACGGCAATCCCGGCTCCGGGAAAACAGAGTTCGTCGTAAATCTTCTGCGCGAACAAAACTACGACATTATTAAATATGACGCTGGAGATATTCGCAACAAATCCATCATCGACACGATAACCAAGCACAATATGTCCGATAAAAATATAATGTCAATGTTCGAAAAAAAGGTGAAGAAAATCGTCATAGTCATGGACGAAATTGACGCGATGAATAATGGCGACAAAAGCGGAATAAATTCGCTCATAAAGTTGATACGTCCCAAGAAAACGAAGAAGCAGAAAGTAGAAGAGGTGTCATTTAATCCGATTATATGTATCGGAAACTACCAAATGAATAAGAAGATAAAGGAGCTCATGAAGGTTTGTCATACATTCGAACTAAAAACCCCATCAAACGAGCAAATCTCTTCGCTTCTTTTATCGATGAATTTGAAATTTGACAAACTACTAAATGACAAAATTATACTATTTATTCAAGGAGATTTGAGGAAACTGGTGTCAATTCACCAGATGGCGATGAAAGAAAACAATATTCTACAGAATGACATCATAGAGACGATATTTCAGCCGAAAAGCTATAACGACGACAGCAAAAAGTTGACGCAGGATTTGATAAACAATAGTTATCCGATAGATCAGCATAAGGTGCTGATGAATGAGACCGACAGAACAACCGTCGCGCTTTTATGGCACGAAAATATCATCGACGTACTGGCAAAGTATAAAAAAGAGGTATCTATTCCTTTTTACCAGACGGTACTAGACAATATCTGTTTCGCCGACTATATCGACCGAATCACGTTTCAGAACCAGGCGTGGCAGTTCAACGAGATGAGTTCTCTTATTAAGACATTTTATAATAATAAATTGTATCATGAGCAGTTTATAAAAAAACCGAAATTTAATCCGGTGGAAGTCAGATTTACAAAAGTGTTGACAAAGTATAGTACGGAGTATAATAACTCGCTTTTTATTAAGACGCTTTGTCAGCAGCTGTCGATGGACCAGAAAGACATGTTTTCCTTTTTTATGCACATTAAAACACAGCATAGCGAAGATGAAATATACAATATGCTTGAAAATTATGAAATCACCAAGTTAGATATTAACCGAATATATCGATATTTAGATAAATATACACAAAAAACACTTGGGGGTACAAATGATGATGACAAATTACCAGATAGCGATGATGATGGTGGTGGCGCTGGCGATGATGCTACGTAATGAAAATAGTATAAAATAATATTATACCTGAAATTATTTTATACCTAAAATAATATTATATTCATTTATATATATACTTTATATATACGTATACACATACACATAAACATAGACATGTCGCAACTATTTTATGGTTCATATAACTCATACTTAAATTCTAAAAATTGTTGTAAAGATCTTCTTCCCGGTCCTATTGGACCTACTGGTGCAGCAGGACTAAGAGGAGCAACCGGAACAACCGGACCAACTATAACACCCGTTTTAATAACTGGAGTCACGGGTGCTACAGGCGCTGTTGTAAAATTCAATAATGTTACAAACTCATGGTACTATGAGCAAGGTAAAACATTTATTATTGACCATCCCAAAGATAACGACAAATATTTAGTCCATACTTGTTTAGAAGGTCCCGAAGTAGGTGTTTACTATCGCGGGAAATCCGAAATCACAAACGACGCATCTGTCACCATAAACTTACCAGATTATATTCCCGGATGGGCATCTCATTTCACTGTTACTGTAACCGGTATATATGACGGAAAACTTAAATTATATAATGCTTCGGAGGTTGACGACACTGGGTCATTTACAGTATATGGCGAAAACGGTAAATTTAGTTGGGTAGCGATTGGCAAGCGCGGTGATGTCAATCCCGAACCCTATAAAAATGAAATCGTCGTGAAAGGCGATGGACCCTATCGATGGATTGAATAATGCAACATGATAACGATACTTGTGAAATATAACATATGAATTATAAAATATGAATTATAAAATATAAAATATGAATTATAAAATATAACATATGCAAAATATGTTATATTTATAAAAAAATATTATTTAGCATTTTACTGCCCTGCATCGCCTTACCTATTCCTATTCCTATTCCTATTCGTATTCCTCTTCCTCCTTTAACATTCTCGTCGTCCTTGCAACACGTTCTTTCCACCATCTCAATGACTCTTCCGAAAAAGCATCATGTTTATAACGCCTATGGTCGATTGCCTGTTTAGGAGAATCATAAAAGTAGAAATCAGGGTCCAACTTTCCACGTTTTGCACTCGAGTCACACACCTTCCAAAGCAAATCCTCATATACTGAACCTACCCTCCAAGGATATGCAACCCCCGTAACAGCATTCACAATAAAACGCCCCTGTACATTTGAAGGAAACGACCTGCGACTCGGTCTCTTATCCCGACTGTGTCTTGAACGCGTTTCTTCTCCGTCACACGACTCGACCGCGTCATTCGCATCATATTGGTTAGTGTTATCCAAATCTTTTACCATTTTATTTCTTCTGGTGAAGGTACGTAAACTATAATGTCCGTTGATACTATAATTATAGTTGTTTCTTTAAGCGGTTTTATAAAATATTATTTTCCAACATCTACTACAATTATCTCACTACTTTCGGAGATTTTCGTTTCTAACTCGCTAATGTATACATTTTTATCATCTAAAATTTTCTGCTGTGTTTCGATGATTTCCTTTAGTCTCAAATTTTCGCGCATACTATTTCCATATAACTCTTTCAGCTGCCCCATTTGAGAAAGCTGTTTTTGCTGCGACATCAACATTTCAACCACTTCGCGATGGTTCAACTCACGTGGAGGTTTCCCTTCTTCTTGAAAAACAATTGTAGACCCCCCTGTTCCCTTTGCCCCTGTATTCGCCCTCGTATTTGCATGTAGAAACTCCATATTCTTCTTTCTCTCTTCCATCATTTTTTTCTCCATCTCTTTTCTTTTTTCCCCCAATTCTTTTATCTGTTTCAATACATCAGGTTTCATATTTATATTCCCCGGTTCATATGACTTTAACTTCTCCTCTAAATCCTCTACAAAAAATTTTATCGTCTCTTTGTCCTTTATAAAATCTTCCACCCTCTTTGTACTATAATTTATATACTGATTTCCATCCATATTTTCTAGAAGTGTTCTTTTGTCAAAGGTATTGTGTGAATGTGAAAATACCAAAATTGTTTTTAATGGGTCAAGTTGTACAAATGGCACAGTATAGTTTTTCAAAAATTCACGTTCTTCTGCCAAACACGCCTCATCATTATATTTCGTATCCTTTAGCAACTTACGTTTAAATGCAAATGTTCCTGCCGTCGCATGGTCAGGTCCATAGGGTCCAAACTGTACCATCTTGCAGTTGTCTTTATTATCTTTAAAATAAATATACATTTCACTCGACCCAGCACACAAAGCAGTTGGGTTCCCCATAAGACGCTCCACAGCATGTGACACACGATCCGGGGGATAATAGTCATCGTCGTCCATATATACAATAATATCACCGCACGACCTTTTATGCATAATGTTTCGCTTCTTTCCGAGTGTCATCTTCTTGTCGTACTTAAAATATTTAACGTTTGGGTGCGATGCCACCATATCCTCAATAAGGTCACTCCCATCATCAACAATAATCCACTCCATTTTATTTTTAGGATAGTCTTGACTATCAAAGCATTTTATCATCATCTCAATAAATGGTCGCCTATTAAATGTTGGTGTACAAACACTTACAAAAGGGAGATTGCTATAATTGTTATTATTGTTATTATTGTTATTGCTATTGCTATTGCTTTTACTTTTATTTTTTGTCATTTGCAATGAATATGTCGATGCCTAATATCTCAATATATGTGTATATATATAATATATAAACATATATTTAATATAGTTTACACCATTCTCATTATCCTATCCGGCATTTCCAGTAAAATAAGCAACTATGATGAAAAATATTATACCAGCACCACCACTGTTTCCTAAATCTTGAAATGCATACAACGCAATCATGATATAAAATACAAGCAACATATATGGTCTCATATTAGTAAATATTTTATCATAGTCTCCTTTGTTCCTTATATTTAGGCATGGATACAAAAAGAATATATAGAATGTCTGTATTGCCATCCAAATACCAGTTCCGAATGCTATAAATATACCAAAAAACAGTGTGAAAATAATTCCCCAAAAAGGATGATCACTTATTACACCAAATACGAGACTCATTACACCTGCGACAATTCCAAAAATTGGTATAAGGTACAGGGCTGCGAATGGAAAAAGTAAAAATATCAATGCTTTTCTTCCACTTGCTGACTGCATATTATCCCACGAATTTTCGTTATCTGCTTTTCCTGTATCCGTTGTGTCAAATAAATTCAAAAATGCTTGTGCTAGTGAGCGCGCACCTTGTCCTAGACCTCCGTATACAGCATTGAATAAGTAGTTAAATAGCGCCTGAGATACACCATTCCCAACACCACCTTCTTCCACTTCATTTAGTAAATATATATTTTCTTTTTCCGTATTTATTACATCGGCTACATTATTATCAGTACATATGCGAGGGAGTAAATTATAGGGAAAACCATAACTAAAGTAGCTCGCATTTTTATTTTCGGTTATACAGTAAGGTGGACCATACCGATACGTGGGGAAAATATATTCTTTTTCATTTCTTGAGCGTGTCATTAAAAAAAGAGCATTTGAGCCTAAAATACCCCAAATATAGGCAATAATTATTGCAAATATCACGTGTATAACAAAAACAATTATTTTACTTGTGGTCAAAGTTTGTGTTTCAGTCATTATTTCTTTTGTATTTGATACTGGTTTTGTTGTACCCGGGGTGGCACCAATCACGTTACTACCCGGTAGTGCTGATGTTGCTGCACTTAACGGTGATGCCGGTTTTTTATTTTTGCTTTCGCCACCTTTTTCGCCACCTTTTTTATTTTTGCTTTCGCCACCTTTTTCGCCACCTTCAGCGCCACCTTCTTCGCCACCTTCAGCGTCATCTTTTTTTTCATTTTTACTATATATATCGCCCATACCTGGAAATGAAAATGCTTCTTTAATATCTGATGTTCCACCCATTAGTTGTTGTAAAGTTTTTTTTGTTGACATTTTTTAGTATAAATATGTATAGTATGTATAATATATTAATATATTATAACATTTTATAATATATTACAAATACTAAGTAAATATATTTAAAAGTATACGTATTAGTAATATAACACACATTATACTTTCTTCGTATTGTGTTGCACATATACCTCTCATTCATAACTACATAATGCCAAAAATCGAAGAAGGGTTAAAATTAGACTTTCATAATGTTCTTATTCGTCCAAAACGGTCTACAATTAATAGTCGTTCAAATATTAACTTAATGCGAACTATTCGATTCAAAAATTGCAAATCCCTAAAATCGTGGGAAGGTATTCCTATTATAGCGTCCAATATGGATACTGTCGGAACTTTTGATGTATATAAAACATTGTCGAAATTCAAAATTATTACTGCTATGCATAAATTTTATACGGTTACTGACTTCGTATCCTATCAGTCAGAAAACAACATTATTTTAAATCCCGATCTTTTTATGGTATCCACCGGCATACAAGAAACCGACTATAATCGTCTCACCGAAATTCTTTCTGTTGTTTCATGTAACTGGATATGCATCGATGTCGCGAATGGTTATATTGAATCTCTTGTTCATTTTTGTAAGCGTGTTCGCGAAAAATATCCAGACAAAATCATTGTCGCTGGAAATGTAGTTACTCGCGAAATTGTCGAAGAGCTTATTCTTAACGGCGGCGTAGATGTTGTTAAAGTTGGTATTGGTCCCGGAAGTGCCTGTCTAACACGCATGAAAACCGGCGTAGGTATGCCCCAGTTATCCGCTATTATGGAGTGCGCCGATGCCGCGCATGGTGTCGGTGGTCATATTATTGGCGACGGAGGCATTACTTGTCCAGGTGATATGGCAAAAGCATTTGGCGGTGGTGCCGATTTTGTCATGGTGGGTGGTGCATTTTCCGGTCATAACGAAAACCCGGGTGAAATTATAACCAACCCCGATGGTTCACAAAGTAAACTTTTTTACGGAATGAGTTCTTCGCACGCTATGAATAAGCACTATGGAGGTATGAATGACTATCGCGCATCTGAAGGACGCATTATTCGTGTCCCTTATCGCGGACTTCTTGAGAACACAGTTCTTGATTATTTGGGAGGGCTGCGAAGTACATGTACTTATATAAATGCCTCATGTATTAAACATATGCCACTATGTACTACGTTTGTTCAGGTTTCGCAACAGTTGAATACATCTTTATTATAAAAAATTGATTCAAACAAATAAGTATAATTAACATATACATCATATTATTCGCTGTATAATTGCATATAACCAAAACATGGATACGACGGATACGACGCGTACAATTCACACAACTAATGTATCCCCACTTAGATATCCTGGTGGAAAAACACGAGCATGTAAAATTATCGATGCCGCCATTTCGCAGCATTTTGACATGAAACAATTCGACACGGTTGCTTCCCCGTTTTTCGGCGGAGGGTCGTTTGAGTTTTATATGCAGAATAAGTATGCCGTCACATTAATCGTAAATGACAAATTCACTCCATTATATAATTTCTGGAAACAAGTAAAGTCAAATAAAAGTATCCTATGCGAAGAGTTACGAAAGATAAAATCGGTTTCAAAAGAACAGTTTGCGGCTTATAGGGGTACAATTATGGACTTGAATGAGGATGTACTGCAGCAATCTGTGCAATATTTCGTTATAAATAGGTGTTCTTTTAGTGGGTCGACATTGTCGGGTGGTTTTTCAGAAGAGTCGAGCGTTAAAAGGTTTACGCCGTCATCGATAGATAGAATAGAGTCACTTGATTTTACGAATATTGAAATTTATAATAAGGATTTTCGTGATTTTATAGATAGTTTGCCTACTACTACTACTACTACTACTACTACTACTACCACCGACAAAACACTGTTGTTTTTAGACCCACCATATTATTTGGAAAGTAAGTCAAAACTATATGGAAATAATGGGGACATGCATGAGAATTTTGACCATATGTTATTATTTGATGTATTACGTAGAAGGAAAAATTGGGTCGTCACATATAATAACTGCGAGTATATTCGAACATTGTATAAAGACTATGTAATAGTAAACGTAAACTGGAGCTACGGAATGAACACATCGAAGGAATCTTCTGAAATTATTATTATTTCAAAATAGCATTCGCTGCGCCGCTATTATTCGCCGCTCCGCTATTATTCGTCATAAACTAGGTTAGTCGGTAGTTTCATTCGGTTATCCAAGCTATACTCGCTATTCGCTAGACTTAGACTGTTCATATTTTTTGGCTGACACGCAACAGTCACCGATAAGTCGCAAAATCCATTTTTATTTTTCCTTTTGTGTATTTTAGTTCTTACGCGTAACTGCTGCTCGCACACAAATGCGGGAACTTTGAAGTCGCATATATCATTCCCCAAATGATACAAACCTTTATCTGATATTTGTATATACGAACACCCCTTTCTACTATATAACTTCATTATTGTGTCACTCGGACAGTCAATGTACACGTCATTGAAATCGGTTGTTTCGCGTTTTATTTTTACCCATTCTTCGTGTGTTATGTCTTTTAACATAAAGGGTGGAATTTTTCCATTGAATAGTGTAAGGGTTGAGATGAGGTCTTCAAAGACAGTTTTCGAAGCTTCCGGTATTTTATTTTTTCTACTTCCTATCCATTTTTTATTTAGCTCGTCATATTTTAAACAACACTGCATCCAATCTGGTGTTTTTGACTTTTTTATTTCTATTGATATATCTCTTGCCATAGGTTCTTTCATATTACATTCTATATCATTTTTAGAACTACAGCCGCCCAACTCGGTTTCTATTTGTGTATTGAATTGAATACAGTTTAGTTTGGTTTTTTTAACTATATTATAAACTTCCAACTCATATTTTTTTCCACTGATTGAACATCCCGAACCCGAACCCGAACCCGAATCTTTTTCCGTCATTTTTTTTGGTAAGATAGTATGTGTATCTGGTGTATGTGGTGTATGTGGTGTATGGGTATATGTATGTGTATATGTATGTGTATATGTATGTGTATGTATATATTTAGTTTTTATATATGAATTTTTATATATCAATTTTATTCTTAAGTAATTTATAAACATATACGAATTCTTCAAAATAGTAACCATAGTAGTGCGCTAGTTTACAGTAGTTCAAAGCAAGTTACTAATTTTCATATCATTTTAAATTTAATATTGTTTTATTAAATTTAATATTGTTTCATTTACACTTTTCAATGGACAAACACACAAACGCACGCACACACACGCGCACGCACACACGACGCTTTTCTGTTACCTTGCATACATAAGACCAGCATTCCCAGACATAAATGTTACGACATTGTACCTTTCTTCTAAGACAACCAAGTTATAGTTATAGTCGTATATACGCCATACAGGCATATTTACACCGATTGGTATTCTGGTTAATGGGTCACAGATTGTTAAAAAATTCGCACTAGGGTCAAGAGGCGGATAAAAAGTCGTGAATTCAAACTGAATATTAGAAAATTTACTCGTATTAAGTGCTCCAGTAGGTTGAAAGTTAAACGGGTCGGTATCTAAGCAAAAGTTATAACAATATAGTCCCGTAGGGGCATTACTAGGGGTTCGCACATATTTCTCTACAAAGTTATAAATGCCTACATCTAGTACATTCTCACGATACTTTCCATCTAACAAAATAGCCATATTTAATAATATACCACGTTGGTTATTTGCACTAAAAGGCTGTGTAACAAAAAGCCCGGTATTATTTGTAGTTAGCGTACTAAACCCTGGTCCTACAGGAACGGCACTACATGATACACTTATACCTCCATATATCCCATTATACTGGGTAGCAGGTGTAACAGGCGCGGGAATGATATTCACAGGCAAGTAGTTATATGGCCAGTTTGAATAGTTGCTCCACTGATTTCGCAAGTTAATATCACTTCGCTGAAAAAAGAACATCCAGCTACTTACCATCCCCAGCGTGTTTTCTAGCCATACGCGATGCGAACCTGTAACATTCTCGAAGTTCCATTCATATGCCGACTTGATTAGATATTTTTGTTCATTTGCAGCAAATGTCTTCGCTTCATCATTCGACAAAAACGCATAAGTACTAATTAAATGTATATCAGCATTCCAGTCTGATTGTGCACTATTATTATAGTCAGCTGCATTAAGACTCACACTTGGTGGTGACTGAAGAAAACGGTACAATTGCATATACTCTTCGGTATAATTTGGGCGAACTATTGGCCACCCATTCGCTGGGTCCTTCACATCGCGAATCGTATATAAATCATTGATGGGTCGCATCGTTACATCTATCTGTAACTGATTGTATTGAAGCGCAATTAAAGGAAACGCCATTTTGCTAGAAAGTGTAAACCACGCATTTATAGGTATATACAATCTACGACTTCGAATAGAAGGTTCCGACCCTTGAGCCAAATTAGTATAATACGCATTTGGATACATGTTTATTCTACCGTTTGAATTTCCTGGGTCATTTAACTCGGCAGTATTTCCAGTCATGTCGTCATAGAGCGCCTTCTTTACTCCTGAAAAATCGCGCTGCACTAATGCCAATAAATATTTACCCGTTAACACTTGCAATGTTTGTCCTCCAACTGATATTCTTATCTCTTTTATCATCTGTGTTCCTAAATTCTCAATCCATCGAAATTCGTATGGTGCCCAGTCTTTCACGCCGCATGTGGGATCTGGTGGATATATCGGGCTCCATATTGTCGGCAATGTAACTACAATATATGTGTCCATTAAAAGATCCGCATACCTTGGAACATAAAATGTAAACGTCGAATCTGTCGTTAGTCGAAGAGACCTTTGCCCGGTAAAATCGATTCTAAATTTTTGCATACCAAAGTTTGTATACTTTGCATATGTTGCTTTAAAAAATGTTTTCTTAGGATTTCCATTTAATATCACATTTTGATTTCCATATGAGACAATATTTAGTAATCCCCCTGTCATTCTTTTTGTTTATATGTTATTATATGTTATTATATATTATTATATGTTATTATATATTATTATATGTTATTATATATTATTATATATATTTAACATATTAATAATTTTTAACAAGTTTTTTATATATATAATTAATATCATTGTATAATTAATATCATTATATAATAGTATATAATAGTATATATTAACATTAAAAGTATGTCAGCACCAGGACAAGGACCAGCATCACCACCAGGAACTCCACAACCCGGTGGAGGTATTAACATTAATTTCTTACCTTCTACTGCTGCTATACGCAGTGTACTAACTTCGCAAGTTACACCAATGGCAATTCATTGGTTTGGCATGGCATTTGTCATAGTTGTATTGCTGTGGCTTATTACCTATGTTAGTACAAAAATTAATTTAGGAAAAACAAACTGTGATATTATTGCCGAAATCAATAAAAAATCCACTCCTACAAAAATAAACTCAAGATGGACTACATCTAGTTCGCCAGACTATGCAGGAAAAAATCTGCGAGACTTTTATATTAAAACCGCATACAACTGTTGTGCATCTGGTCAATTTAAAAGTGACTATGTTAGTATCTGTGCTCTGCAAAACGCCATTAAGCAAGGTGTGCGCTGTCTAGATTTTGAAATATTTTGTCTAGATAATATTCCCGTTGTAGGGGTTTCATCGGTTGACATAATTGGTGTAAAACAGAGTTATAATAGTCTGCCTGTTTCACATGTTCTAAAAGAGTTGAATAATATTGCATTCTCAGAAACAGCGGGAATATGTCCTAACCCGAAAGATCCCCTGCTCCTTCATTTCCGCATAAAGACGAACAATGTAAATATTCTTAATATATTAGCAAGCGAAATTGCTGAAAATTTGGGTGATAAGTTATTGCCGATTGAATATATGCGCGAATCCAATGGAACAAATATTACGCGACGCCCCATTAAAGATTTTATAGGAAGAGTCGTCATTATGGTGGAGAAAAGTAACTCTACGAATACAATGCCTATCTTGTACCAGTCTAAAAATATGTGGGAGCTTACAAATGTAACTACCAACTCCATTTTTATTCACTCAAAGCGATACATGGATATTAAAAATTCAAACGACCTCGAAACAATTACCAATTTTAACAAAGAAAATATTACGATTGTTTTGCCCGACTTATCCGTATCCAACACGAACTACGTTTCGACGGTTCCACAAGCCGTTGGATGTCAACTTATGGCTATGAATTTTCAAAATGTAGACCAGAATTTGCTCACATATAATGAGTTATTTGAAAAGGCAGAAAGTGCGTTTGTTCCAAAACCGAATGAACTTATACATGTGCCCGTATTTATCGATAAACCTAAACCTTTACCTGGTTTTCTTAGTTTTGCTGCGAAAGAAATATCTGGTCCTGGGAATGTCAAGATTAGCGCATAAAATATGTTATTTATTTTTTATATATTATTTAGTTTACTTTTACTATCCTATTTTATTATATCTTACTAATATAATAATATATACCATAGTAATATATACTATACTAACTTACCTATATTTATGAATAAAACCGATAGTGTCAAAAATAACCAAAATAACCCTTTAAATATTTTATACTATGAAAATCGCGAGTTAGAGTTGTTAAAAAATGCGATAAATATTGAAGCAAAAAAGCGTGGCGAGCGTATTGCAAAGAATCCGGTAATGAAGGACATCATATCCGTTCTTGAGAAGTTTATTCGCGATAAAAATCTCGTTTGTTATGGTGGAACTGCGATTAATAACATTCTTCCTCCTGTTGACCAATTTTATAACCGCGATTTAGAAATACCTGATTATGACTTTTTCTCACCAAATGCAATGAATGATGCAAAGGCTTTGGCTGATATTTACTTCAACCAAGGATTCTCCGACGTAGAAGCAAAAGCAGGTGTCCACTATGGTACATATAAAGTATTCGTCAATTTTTTTCAGATTGCCGATATTACACAACTAGATAGTAAACTATTTAGTAGTCTTAAAAAAAATGCTATTATTAAGGATGGTATTCGTTATTCACCGCCCAACTTTTTAAGAATGGCAATGTATTTGGAATTGTCGCGCCCTGGTGGTGATATTACGCGTTGGGAAAAAGTATTAAAGCGTTTAAACCTTCTTAATAAAAATTATCCACTCAAGGCGGAAATGTGTGACCCGGAAACATTTCGCCATTCTTTATCCGTGCGTTCAAAAACGAAGCAGTACTACTACCAAAAGGAAGTCGTACAAAATGTTATCAAGGATATTGTGTCAAGCGATAGTTTGGTTTACATAGGTGGTTATGCTAATGCACTTTATTCGCGTTATTTAAAAAATCGCGAAAAGATGTATATGAACGAAATACCAGAATTTGATTTATTGTCGAATACACCCGAAAAAACCGCCAAAAAAATAAAAGAAGAGTTGGAAAAAAAGGGAGTACTTAGTGTTAGCATTCAAACAAAACCGTCAATCCCAGAGTATTTATCTACACACTATGAAGTTAAAGTCGGGTCTCAAGCCATCGCTTATATTTATAAACCATTGGCATGTCATAGTTATAATACTATAAAGCTAGACGGTAAAATATTTCGCGTTGCTACTATTGACACGATGATGAGTTTTTATTTATTATTTTTATATGCAAACCGTCCATATTATAACCCACGACGAACTCTTTGCTTGTGTGAGTATCTGTTTAAAATACAACAGAATAATCGTCTTAAGATGCAAGGGTTATTGCGACGTTTTAGTATAACATGCTATGGTAAGCAAAAGACGCTAGAAGATATTCGAACAGAAAAATCAAAACAATATAAGAAACTTAAAACTAAAAAAAATAGCAACGAATATAATAAATGGTTTTTGCGTTATAATCCAGAGACGAATAAACAAAATAAGCCTGTTTCTAAAGTAAAGAAAACAAAGGAAGACTTAATAAATGAAGCAAAACTTGCATTAGAAGCAAAAGCAATTACATCTAAAGCAGTTATTGCTGAGATAGAAAAAATAAATAAGGCATCTAATAATGCATCTAATAAGGCATCTAATAAGGCATCTAATATGGAAAAAAATAAAATATCATTGTCGCAGTCGAGGTCAAGAAAATCTTCCAGATCGATTCGTTCTACAAATTATTTATCACGTGTGTTAATGAATAGGAAAAAAAATGTAAATGCTACTAAAAAAATAAATAAGAATAAGAATAAAGGTGATATTTCGGATGACCAGTTATTAGTTATTCAAAATGAATTTACTCCTTCTAAGATGGATATAAATATAACAGATGATAAACTTTATAATGAGTAAATATCACAAATATACAATAAAAAATAGTATTTATTATTGTATTTTTCATGAATCTCATGAATCTCATGAATCTCATACCACCTCATACTGCAACCGTATCTAATACTCTTGTGAGTCCAAAGTATCCTAGACCAAACAATCCACTAACAAAAACGAGTCCGCGTATATTATAGTTTCCATCGCCACTAAAAATGGATGGTATATATTTTAACATGTATTTTCTAAAAACGGGCAACTGGAATGCAAAATAAAGTATACCCACCAAAAGAGGTACTTGTATTAACTTATATATATCTTCCATTGTATCAGCCGTTTTTACATTATTCATATATCTTTCTTCATTCGTTGCTTCTTCTTCTTCATGTTGACCAATATAGTCATCGTTTTCTTTTCTATAATTATTGGGAACATAGTTCGGATTTATTTGCGCGTCATTCATCATACCCGATGTATTCATTGGTATATCTCGTGAAGGCAAATTTGTCATCCCCGAGGCACTTGCTCTTTGCAGTCCATTTACAAGCTCGTTCATAACATTTGGTTGTTGTATTTGTTGCGGTTGTTGCAGTTGTTGCGGATACTGTGACTGCTGCATTGGCATTTGCATACCCACTCCACCACCCATCATATTTACACCCGCAACATTTGGTGAATACACTTGTGCTGGGGGCATAACTTGGTTACTCAACATTCCTTCGCTAGCTCCACCCATTCCACCCATTCCACCCATTCCACCCATTCCGCCAACACCTCTTATACCATTATTCATTTCTGTTTTCTGAATAACTATATTGTTTTGATTCCCTGTACTCGGGTCTGTTGGAAGGTCATCGATGCTCGTCGTATCGGACATTTATTCTCTTAATATATTCTATAAAGAATGATAGATTTCATTTACTACGCAAATCTTACAGATTTTTTTTTAGAATCACATAGTTCCGAATTACTCTTATATGTATAACACTTTTTACCATATAAATACGTCTCTTTTTCAAGTTCTTGTATTGGTGGCGACGTAAACTCGATACATTTTTCCCCATAGCATTCTTTTCTAAATAATGTCGATAAACCTAATCCAAGAATTATTGATATTATATATTTACTAGTATCAGAATTTATCCATTTCTTTATATTCATTTTATATATTCTATGTTCTATATATATTCTATATATATTCTATATATGTACAGTATATAATATTTTGTCCTGTCTTTATTTCCTATTTACTTCTATAACCATTTATATTTTAAACTTGTATATGTATTTAAACTTGTATAGGTATTGTTTTTAATGTTCCAGTATTAAATGGACACTTATTTTCCTTTGCCTCAAATGTAAAACAGTTTTCGGCTTTATCTATATACTGAAACTTACTACTATTATCCACTGTGGGATATATTAAAATACTTCTAGTCGGTGGAGATGAAATGTAAATGTAGACCATCCCTATTAGAAAACTTAAAATAAATACTGGTAATGATATATACTTCATATGTGTAAGACGTGTCAAATATTGTATGTAAAGTATTATATATATAAAATATATAATATTTATTGTACTAGATTACTATTTGATTTTTTTATTTATAATTCCGTAATTCTATCATTTTTTTTCACCTTTATAAGAAGAACCATCATGAATAATTCGAGTTTCTGATTGACTTACAATACATATTTCTTCACACGTGCAGTCTTTGTTCCCTTTTCTCTTCGGTTTATTTGTTACTTCACACATAAACGATTCTTCCCCCTTTTTGTTTAACTCTGTAGTGGCTAGATTTTTACAGTATGTTAAAAATCTACAATTTATATTTCTAAACGCATTACAAGTTATAGGTATGTGTTGAATATTTTTATTATTTTTTGTCTGTCTAATATATCTACCTGAATATGATAATACCGCGTACACTTTACTTAACAATTTAAACATTTTATTTCGTAGCTGTAATATACACTACATATAAAATAGTTTTATATAGTTTACATATATTTTTAATCATGTATATTTTTATACCTTTGATACCTTTGCATGATTTTATTTTTGCATGATGATTGCATGTTATAGTCTTATCGTATTTTATGCGTATTATAACCCCCACAGTTCCTGCATTTTAGTCCAATAGGATGGAATGCTACTTTCCCTTTAAATTCGCAATCATTGCATGTTATTTCCGTTTCTATATTATCATCATATGGATAAAGTGCAATGATGTTATCGTAATGCTGAATCATGACTTCAAGCATGCTTCCTTGTATCATGATTTTCCTACATAACGGGCATGTATATTTATTCTGTTTTAATGACGAGTTCAAGCAAGAACTATGTATTACGTGTCCACAGGGTAAAAACGAAGTAGGTTCTCTTGATAAAAATATATTATCTAAGCATATACAACAGTCATTTCGAAAGGCATCCGGTACACATTTGTGTGTTTTTTCAAGTACGGTATGAATACAACCGCCGCATTTATCACAATGAAAAAAATCACTAGGTTTATTCCCAACTCCACATATTCGGCATATTTTACACTTTTCGCAGTGGTAAATTTCCGATGCCGGTTTGTCTGAATATAAGTGGCATATATCGCAATAGTATGAAGCAAACTTTTCTACAAAAAAACTGCATTCCTTATTTATACAAGAGTTAGACGCTGGTTGTCGTGTATTACAACAGTTACAAACAATTTCTTCTATTTCGTATCTGTTTATCTCATGATCCGATACTTCAAAATTGTGGCACATACGACATCCAAATTCTCTGTCACAACACTTTGCAATGATTTTACAACCAGATATGTAATGTCCACAGTTTTCCCTTTTTTCTTTCTCTTTCTCTTTTTCTTTATCTTCCTCTTTCTCTTTTTCTTCGATTTTCGATATTTCTCTCGCATCTGTTGCATCTGTTACCGCCGATGTTTCCAATGCTTCCATCTCTTCATCATCGCTTGTCGTGTCTAGTGTGTAATCAAGCCACTCATCAAAGTCACATTCCGAACAACACCCTGAAGAGCATCCATCACCATTTCTTTCGCACATATTTTATATGGTGTCTATATAAAATATACTAAAACGTTTCTATATCATTTTAGTATAATTTTTTTTACCACAACTAATACCTCCGCAATACTACCCAAAAATATTGTACATTACTTTTGCACCTAATACGCCAAAAAGTACACCACAAATCAGTTGTAATATTGTATGACAGCCTAAATAGATGTGAGAATATCCTACGAGTATGATATACAAAGGAGCTGTCATTACGAGTGACTTTCTATATTTTGGAAAAAATAAATACACTAATGATATTGCGCCGACAGCTGTTGTCATGTACATAGACGGAAATCCTCGTTTAAAATATTCACTATTATCTATTTTCTCGAATATCCCTTTCAATATGAAATTATTATTTAAAAGAGCATCTAGTGTCATTCTTTCGCCAATACACTGACTTGGTCTATATAGAAACTTTGCGTCATATCTCATGAGAATGATTTTCACGATTTGGGTGACGGTTATAATTATAAATATCGAAAGTAATATATAAAACCATGTCCCGTTTTTTGTCACTATTAGTGTTACAAAAAACGAAATAATCAAAAGAGAAACAGTATTTGATATCCACATCATCGCGCTTAACATAAACGAGTTTTTTGCCATATTTTCATTTCTTATTTCTTTCTCGGGAATTTCCGCATTTCTCACCACTCTGTTACTTCTCATGTCTTTGCCATCCTTGCCATCTTGTCCATCCCTTGTCCCTACAACATCCTTCCTCTCTCCTCGACCATCTCGAAAACCATCTCTGATTATAGGCTCATGAGAATATGCTAAATTCACATCCTTATATGTATAATTCAAAACCATATCATCTTGATTATCACTTTTATTCATATCTGTATTCATATCTGTAGTTAACATTTACACAACCACAACCACAACCACAACCACAAGAGTTATATATATAGTTATTATTTTTATTTTTGCTCCTCCTATTTTGTAAATGAAATTACCTGCGGATGTTCTACCTCCGCCTCCATAGTTTTAACACTATACTTCTTTTGCACCAATATATGCTCTTTCGAAATATCGTCATATTCTATACCGCTATACACATATGTTGCATCTCGTATCTTCTTCGTCAAAGGAACAATATTCGTCAAATATATATCCACCAATGCTCTTACCTTCTCATTCTCTCCGGTAGCATGAAACTCATTCATTACCTCCTTTACTTGACCAATATACATATATAATTCAGCATTCATTTTTTTCAACTCCTCTATATTTTGAGGGTTTACAGTTATGTCGATATATTTGTTATACAACTTATCGTACCTTTCTAAATAAGTATCCAACTCCTTTTTAGCCTCCCCAAATTTTTGTACAAGTTGCTCATCCGTTATATACTTGAACAACAAATCGAGTTTATATTTTATTATATTTTCCTTTATCTCTTCGATTTTACGATATGTTGCAACCATCATTTCACTTATATTCTCTATTTTACCTCTAGCTATTTCTATATTTAATCCACAAGGCGTAGAAGCAGACCCACAAACCGCCTTTAATGTTCTACCGCTATTCGTAAATACCGTACCACCCGTTTGCTTGCAAACAACACACTTACGCCCTCGTTTTAGTTTTGCTATTTGCGAACGCTTCTGCATCATTGTCAGTGTATCGTCTGATAATATTGAACTCTTCTTTACATCAAACTTTGCATCATACAGGTCCTTTAATTTATAATACTCGTGCAAAGCATCGTCGACAGACATTTGTGGTCTAGACATTCTACAAAAATAACTCTATCTATATATTCAATATATTTATATTCAATATATAAATATATATTGAAAAATTGTATATTTGTATATTTGTATATTTGTAATTATATTTGTATATCTAACCATATTTTGCAGATATTTTGTAATACGGTTTTTATTTATTTTATCATTTGACCTTATTTTCGATTAATCTCTCGCATCTGTAACATTTCACATCTTTTACACATACGTGTTTACGATAACATTAGAAGATGGCGCATCCCACATCGGTAAGTCTGTTATCATACCAGCTCCACCTCTTTTGCTACTTTCTATTTTTACATTTAGAGCGTTTAGTCTTGCCAACACATCCTGTTTTTGTTCTCTAAATTTCGCATCTTTTTCTTCCGGTGTTAAACGTCCTCTATATTTATAATACAAAAACCCTCCTATAATAAGTATAAAAATTAAAAATAATACTAAATTAAATATATTATTTGTAAATACGGCTTTTTTATCTTTGCATGTCTTCAATACTTCGCTCATAAAGTATTTAACACCTGGTTCTGTCAAAACTGGTTTTTCCATATTCGTTCTATTTGGCGATAGTGATAGGTGAAAGTGAAATTGTTATTGAATAATCTATTATTTTATAATAGTATTTTTATAAAATAAATTATACATAATACATATATATATACATACGTAATTATAAAGAATATAATGAGTACATCAACCGAAAACCCAAAAAATGATTCAAAAGTTACCCCAGTAACTAACCCTCTGAATATTACACCACAAAATGCACCAAATCCTTCTACATCTGTTTTCACGTTTTTTCTGATTACACTCTTCTACTTTGTTGCTAAATATAAAACACCAAATTCCATGGCTACTATGTTAAATATTATTTATATTATTGCCATCGTTTCCACGCAAATCTCCATAAATACCGCTTTAGCTAAATCTATATGTAATAATTCACAGTCCATGAATGTCGGGATTTTAGCTACTGTTTTCCCCATGCTCTTTATTTTTGGTCTCCTTCAACTGTTGCTCACTATTTTCCCCGGTTGGGTTGAGCCTTTTTCCAATACGTTTGGGTACGGTATGACAAAACTCGTGGGTCTTCAGGACCTTATGAAGCGCCTACTCGTTTCTCCACAGTTTAATGCTGCCCCTGAAAACAAGATAGTCAATGCTGTCAATAATATATATAACGACCCGTCGATTTTTATCAACCAGTTTAATTACGCAAACCGCGAAGACTTCAATAAAACATGGGACAATAGTTTTGCCAACGGTAAGGGCATTTTCGTGAAAAGCGCCGGACCCGCACCTTTACCTTATTCTCCCGCAAATCCCAACCCGTCTCCTGGTTCAAACCTTTACCAAGAGTTTAGAAATATGGTCAAACTTAAAGACATCGTAGGTACCTTTATTTGGTACATGCTCGTCGGTGTCATCACAACATCCAGAAGCTACAATTACATCATTAGCCAGCCTTGTTCTCTAAATGCAACCGTAGCACAAAAAGCCGTCAACAGCTACATCAAAAATACCGTCGCCGCACCTAAAACAATCGACAAGCTAACTCCCGACGGATTCAGTTATAAACTAAACTAAACTAGTCTATACTAGACCATCGTTGGTTTTATAGGAACCGGTATCGTTTGTAATTATTTGTTACTGTTTTATTAGTGCAAAACACAAATAATTACAATTATTATCGTTGTTATGTGACCCTATCTACCCTAATCTACAGCCCGATATTCGAATAAATAGGTCACTAAAACATACACCAATATAGCCAAAACAATCGACATCAGCCATATAGGAATAACGGTTTTGTTTTTATACCCAATACCGAAACGACGAAAACTGAGGTCTTTATTATAAATAATAGCAGGGCGAAATGCGTTGATAATACCGAATAAAATAAGGAAAATAAAAACGGCGATAATACTTAATGCCTCTCTTGATATATATTGGTGAAACATCCTAAATTATAGTTATATAATTGTTATATAATTGTTATATAATTATTATAGATATTTTGCCATTTTATTGCGACATCCCTAACGCCTAAAATTTTAAACCGTTTTATGGTTCGTTTTATCTAAAAATACCTCGCGACTAATGTTGCGAATTATTTTTTTCTCACACTTCTCATCGTTTTCTATCGGCTCGCAAACGTTTCGCACCATAGTCAAGTACTCAAGTTGCGTCGCCTCTGTATCAAACCAGTCAGGATTCTCTTCCACCCACGCACTTATCATGTTGCGCTCCTTGTTTGCAATCCTTACAATCGTATTCTTTATCTTATCATGATTGTCATCCTTCTCCCACTTCTCGCAATCCTTTATATACATTGTCTCGCGTTTTGTATCCGTACAATGTATCGGTCTCTTATATACATCCAACTGTCTAAGCCCTCTTATCATCACATTCGTTATCCCGTCCACCAATCCCTTGTTCTTTGTATACATCAAATCATCCAATGTTATCTTCAAAGATTGGATGAAGTCGCTTATATTCAGAGCATCTTTGCACTTCTCGTTCAAAAATATGTTCAAATTGAAATTATTCGTATTATTTACAATATTATTTACAATATTTTTCTCCTTGGATAAGCTCACAAGCTGCTCCTGCAGTTTCCCATTCTGCTCGATAAGCTTCATTATCATTTCGTTGCTTACTATTCCGCCACGCGAGACCATATTATCGTGTTCTGGTGACAGTTCGCTTGCTTCTTTTGTTACCTTACATGTCTTCTTATGGTAACACAAACTTGAAGCGAACTTATATGAGGAGCCACACACACATTTAAACGATTTATCGTCAGGAACTTTCTGAACTTTTTTGTTAGTATTTGTTAGTATTTTATGTTTCAGTGTCAAAAGATGACGCTCATATTGACTCTTCCTTACGGTAGTATAGTCACAATCCGAACAAGAAAATTTTTCGGAACTTTTTTGAACTTTTTCGTTAGTATCCATTAGTATATACTAGATGGAGAAAAATGTCTAAACCCTTTTCGCAAAATATTTTAAAAAATTTATCGTCACGTTTTTTTCAACTTAAAAATGCGATTTAGAGCATTATGGTCTGAGTGATGAATGCAATGTTTTTTTTACATTTCTACCCCCGGTTTTCAAAAATGGACATTTATTTTTGTCCATTTTTAAAAATCCAGCTTTAGATTTGAAATTTTTATACATCATCATCATTCTTCGGGGGACCCTCCTTTCTTACTGAGATTTCTCTTTTTTAGTATAAATACTTGGGAACTACACGACTTACCGTCTCAGAGCAGCGGCGCTTTGCGGAGATTATGTGGAGGGGTATTTTTGGAGTTTCGAAATTGTGACCATTATGGTTTGGTGAAGTTGGTTTTGAATATTCATATTTGTTACGATAAAATATGAATATTATTTGTGGGGGTGGTGGTGGATGTGTATATGGATTATAGGATAAGTGGATTGGTATGATAGTTTTTTTAACTAATAATTGAAAATAACTGAAAATAATTGAAAATAATTTAAAATAATTTAAAAATAAAGAAAAAGAGTTATTGGTATTTACTTCAGTTTACTGGTGTGTTTACTGGTATTTAAATACTCTTACATGACCATTATCAAAATAACCATTACCATCATTAAGTATTGCACCTATTGCTACAATTGTTCCATCGGCTGAAAGACTTACACTTCTGCCACTTCTGTCATTTGATGCTTCTCCATCAATGTCTTGTCCACGTTGGACCCATGCTGTGCCATTCCATGCCCATACTCTTACATGACCACTATCTGAACCATTTCCATCATTAAATTGTGCACCTATTGCTAGTATTGTTCCATCGGCTGAAAGACTTACTGAGGTGCCACTTTGGTCACCGGCTGCTTTTCCGTCTATGTCTAGACCACGTTGGACCCATGCTGTTCCATTCCATGCATATACTCTTACATGACCACTATTTGAACCATTACCATCATTAAGTATTGCACCTATTGCTACTATTGTTCCATCGGCTGAAAGACTTACTGACATGCCACTTCTGTCTTCGGATGCTTCTCCGTCAATGTCTTGTCCACGTTGGACCCATGCAGTTCCATTCCATACATATACTCTTACATGACCATTATTAAAATAACCACTACCATCATTAAGTATTGCACCTATTGCTACAATTGTTCCATCGGCTGAAAGACTTACTGAGGTGCCACTATAGTCATAGTGACTAACTGCTTCTCCGTCAATATCTTGTCCACGTTGGACCCATGCTGTTCCATTCCATGCCCATACTCTTACATGACCTCTACCGAAACCATTATTACCATCATTATCATACGCACCTATTGCTACTATTGTTCCATCCGCTGAAAGACTTACTGAGGTGCCACTAAAGTCAAAGGCTGCTTCTCCGTCGATATCTTGTCCACGTTGGACCCATGCTGTTCCATTCCATGCCCATACTCTTACATGACCACTACCTGAACCATTTCCATCATTAAATTGTGCACCTATTGCTACTATTGTTCCATCCGCTGAAAGACTTACTGAGTAGCCACTTTGGTCATCGGATGCTTCTCCGTCAATGTCTTGTCCACGTTGGACCCATGCAGTTCCATTCCATACATATACTCTTACATGACCATTATCAAAATAACCACTACCATCATTAAGTATTGCACCTATTGCTACAATTGTTCCATCGGCTGAAAGACTTACAGAGGTGCCACTGTTGTGACCAACTGCTTCTCCGTCGATATCTTGTCCACGTTGGACCCATGATCGTGGGATAGGGAGAGTGACGGTCAACGTAGCTGATGCGGATCCTGCTGGATGGTTTGCTGTTGCTGCTTGGCTGACGGTTATCGTCGTTGTCCCTACTCCCACAGGTGTTACTTGTCCTGATGAATTCACAGTTGCGACACTAGTGTTAGTACTTGAATACGATAAGACACCAGCACTAACAGTAGTAATCAAACTTGATAATGAAAAAGAAGTATCGGTTGTTTCTTTATTTGGGATATTTGATAAAGAAATAATTCTGGCTAAAAAATTTGCTTGGGTGCTAGGTATTAATAAGTCGTCACCTGTTGGAAAAGTACCTGTGGCATACGTTGCAACAACTGAAGGATTAAAAATAGTTCCCGGAGGATTGTTATTAAACGCGTTGAATATTACCGGGAATGTTTGGCTCGTTATTTGAAGACTGTTAGGTCCCAAACTTGATGAAGAGATTGGATCCTCAAATACGTTTGAACCTTGTGTAACACGTAGTTTGAGTGCCTGGATAGGCGAAGGATGCGAAGACATTCTTTATAATATTATAAAATAATAAAATATTATAAAAATAATTTCTCTAAAAATAATTTCTCTAAAAATAATTTCTCTAAAATAATTTCTCTAAAAATAATTTCTATAAAACAACTTCCCATATTATGATATTTCATCAGTCATCACCTTCACCAGCATCGCGCGGATTGAACTCACCATCATCCTCTACTCCATACTCATCATCATCCCCTTGTAAGTTAAATTCATCAAACAACTCCGCCTCTATTACTGCATCCTGATGCTGACGCTCCTCCTCTTCGGCTGCATATATATCACGCATACGCATACTAACTTTATCCCTCTTTAATGCCTTCTTCTCCAGTTTCGCTTGCTCTTCATCGCGTCGAAACTCATTCTCCATCTGCTCCCGCTCTTGCTCATACGTCTCGGGAACATAAAACCGCAACCCCTTTGTCGCACCTACATTCCAATCACCCAGACGAAGATTCTTCATCAAGTTTTCGACCTGGCGCTCTGCCACCTGCATGTCGCGAAACTCCCTAGTAATGATATCCTTCTCTTTATCCTTCGACTGCGTAATATCCTCCTTTATACTTTTATTATTTACGTTTATTGCCGATTTATCCGACATTATGATTTTAAAAAACACCAAAAGCAAGTTTGCCACCATATTCTTCAATTCCGCATCCTCTTGCGCTACAATAGATACCTCCCTCACAACACCGTTTTGCTGGTCTTCCGCCTCCAATACAGATACTAGCGCGGATTCATCCTCCTCCGGTAACTGCGCCTCTTGTTGTACTACTACAACCGTCTTCGCCAGTTTCACGTATTTCAGCACCACATTGAGAAAATAATGCGTAAATAAACGCCGCACCAAATCATCGTTAAATAATGAATACATGCCACCGATATCCTCCTCTGAAGCGCGCTTCCTATACTGTCTAGCAGAGCCACGCGACTCCGCAGGACCTTCTTCTCTTTCCGCCCTCTTACTCTCCTCCCTTTTAGACAATCTAGCGCGACTACTCGCAGCTTTTCCAAACAATCCAGATAACAATCCTCCCTGTTCCCCCTCATCCGCAATCTCCTCCTCCTCAAACTCCTCTACATCCATCTCCATCGCATCACCCTGTTCCTGTCCCTGTCCCTGTCCCTGTCCCTGTACTTTCGATACATCCCGTTTTACTACCCTCGCAAATAATGGAGTGTTTAATGCAAACTGAAACCACTCATTTGTTTCCTTCATTACACCCTTGACGACATTTTCCAATACACTGTTTTCTTTATCCTTCATATACTTGTCGATTTCGGTATAATATTTCTTAACTATCGTCTGAATATCCAATACGTGTTGCCTCGATAAACCCCAATGTTTATGTACGGATACTTTCTGATTGTTTACACCATTCATGATAATATTCGGAAAAACATGTATTAAATTTCGCATCTCATTCACGACAAACTGCATACCCTTATAGGTGGAAGTATCGCGTTTCGGACAGAGAACACTATCCCCGATAAGTTTAAAATTCGTTATATTCAGTAAAAACGTCTTATATAGTTTTATCGTTTTTCTGTCAAGCGATTTATATTGCGTTATAAACTCTAATATAGCGTCAACCATCTCTGCATTCTTCTCCGATAAATAATTTTTCAACTCTCGTAGCTCAGGTGTATCCTCACTAATCTGAATATTAAACGTGTCCAATAACTCTGTCAGCTTGGCAAGTAGTATCTCGGGGATTTCAGGCACTTCTCTCTCGCGATAAGATGTAATCAAATCGCGCATCCTCTGAATATATGACACCTCTGTCGGATTAAAATCAAACGGGATAATATGTTCACCATTGACAATCTGTAGCAAAGCCTGTAACGCCTCCGGTGTATACGTATATTCACCCGTACTCTTCAACTTATCTATTTTCACCTTTAGCGATTCTTCAAGTGGATTATAAACTTCAGTGGATGGTTTATCATGACACAAATGCAGAATGGAATTGGGAATCGGAATATCACTATTGAACTTACAATACATAATAAACGCCATATAAATAGTTTGCTCGTCAAATCCCTCTGGTATATCGGGATACTTGGTGCGCGTATTTTCGGGGTCATAGAAAGAAGATGACTTCTGGATTTCGATAATATCATCTATTACATTTCGCAAAAGAGTGACCTGCTTATTATAATCATGAATAATACGCTCCTGTTCTACAAAATACTTTATCGTATTTACAGAACCATCCGCATTACAACACGCATTCTCGACAACCGGTTCATTCGCACCATTCGTAAGAATAAGCTTTTCTTTGTCGACGACTTTTTGCACCATCACCTGAATCGCCAACGAATAAAAAATAATCTTAGAACGGATTACTGCTATTTTTTCAAACTGATTTCCGGAGCCTTTTTTGAAATCTTCTAACAAGTCACTTTGAAAATTCGGACTAAGCGGGGAAGGAGATGTCATTTTTAGTTTGGAGAGAGGCGGAAGAAAGTTAATCCAGTTTTTGATATCGTGCTCCGCTGGTAACTCCTCTGCAACATGTATTTTATTATATTCGCGTTTTTCCAATATTTTCGTCTCGATTGTAGGAATTTTTACAACAATTTTTTCAATATATGCCTTTATTTTCGAAGCAATATCGTCATCTTTTTTCCCTTTTATCGTATTCCACGGCTCTATACTTGACTTTATTTTAACCGCAATACATGCAATATATTTTATAGACGAAATGTCACCGTCTCCGTCGATAGGATAGCCCACAAATGAACGAACACACCCAGGGAATGTTTTGCGCGTTTTTACAGAAGGAATATTGACCTGAATTACAACTACCAAGAACGACATGGTAAGCAGTAAAATAGTATTTAATTTAAAATCCTTATATGTTTGTTTAGACGCTGCAGACGCAGACGTAGAAGCAGATGCCGCACCCTTTTTACGATTAAAATCCTCTTCGGATGGAATTTTAGACATTAAAACATTCATAACTTGCTCAATAATAAATATTCGCTGTGTCTCCAAATCGATTCCCATATATTTTGTCATCGTCGTTATAATACCGCTTATCATTTGCATATCCGGATTTTTGAATGTCGGCAGCTTTTTGTCTTGTAAGCTCTGAATCAATGTCTCACCAAGCGTCTTCTCCATGATTTCGCGCGTTTGCAATTTAAATCCCGCTGCATCATATCCCTCTTCCGTATCCAAGTCTATATTTTTTATAACATATCCACTGTATTTATCCGTCCACGCATCACCATCCTCGCTAATTGAGCCACGCTCCTTACATATTGTATCAATCGTCGTCTGGACATCACCATGACTCAAAAAAACAGTCGCAATTGTCTCAAAAAAAGACGGCACTAATTTGGTATTTGTATCCTTGCAATACAACCAATAAGGGCTCTCGATTTCGACGCTAAGAGTCATCGAGGTACTTTCTTCAATGGCAGGTCTAGTAAATTTCTGAATAAAACGCATAATATTTTTTTGGCGTTTTACGTAATCGGTTTGTCCAAGAATGAGGTCAAAGATGCGGGCATATGGTGATACTTTCTCTCGAACCGTGGGGTCAATTCCATTATCAAGACCAGTCAAATATTGCGCATTATTATATTTATATGTGTTGTATTTTCGAATACTTTGTAGTTTATCAATGGTGTCAATCGAGTAGTTATATTTGCGATAAATAGTATCCAAAATTTGCTTACGAGTTTGGTGATAATTAGAGTCGAATTCGTCGTACATTTGTTTAATAATCTCATCCTTCATAGTATCCTGTGCTAGTTCAGGGGTCATACATTTTTTATTGAGAGCAAAGCAGTCACTTTTAACGTTACAAAAGTATGTAGTATCATACATGCTGACTGTATTCGGGATGGTATCATCTTTAATCCATTTACGGTTTGCGCGAATATAGTACTCAAAACGGTCACCTTCTTCGCCCGTTACTTCTAAAACGGCGTATTGCCCATCTTGTACTTTTCTTTGCCCGCGCAACATGTCGCGTATTTCGGATTTGGCATCTTGCATAGGGAGTTTTGTTTTTTTCATATAGCGGGAAACCAAAAACGTTTCAAAATCCTCGGCGGAATACTGTGACCTGTCTTTTTCGTGTTTTTTCAAAAAGGGATAATCCGTAAAATCGTAATTTTTGTCGTAAAATATTTCCTCGCCTTGGTCCTCTTCGAGTTCATCCCTGTCAATATACTTTTTAGTAAGAACGAAATTTTTACACTTATTTGCTCCATGTTTCGACTCCATTTCTTGTTCAAACTTATCCTTTTCTTGTCCATATAGTTGGTCGAAATCAAATGGTGTTATCAAATCCTCGTTTATAATTGAAAGAGTGTTCATATAAAGTCGCGCATTATCCACACAAATAAGACGATATAGAATTTCCTCATTCGTAAACGAAATTGGTGGAAATATAGAGCCAGCGTCAAGAGAACCAATACCGCCAGGTCCAGCCCCCGCTTTCTTTTTAGGAGTATATGTGCGACGTTTATGTGTGGACTCTAATTTGTCGCTTTCTAAACCACCTATTGCAGCACCAGAACCTCTCGCTCCTACAGCGTCACCGCCTGGTATATTCGCCTGTTTGTCGCGGACATTCATATAGTTTTCTGGAGACATACCATATATCTCAAGAATATCCGTGTCAAAATTAACCTGTCGTGAGTCTTTTAGCAAGTTATATAAAGCAGTTGAACCAGCGTACTTTGCAGCATAATTTGCCGTCGAAAGTGGAGCATACTCTTTTGCCGACTGCACCACTTTTTTTTTATATTCGGAAACGCGCTGCGATATAAACGAAACGACAACTTCGTATTGATTTAGGGTAAGGTCGCGCACATAAACCATAAATGGCTGCAAGATGGCGACATAATTTCCGAGGGTAATTTCGCCGGTGATATACTTATTCATCACCTCAAAAAGGAGACTGGTATTGGGGATAAGCATTTCAATAAATTTTCTGTATTTTTCTTCGCTGTTGATTTGCTCCTCGGAAAAGAAGGACATAAATCCGGATGTAAACTGCACCATATCGTCTACATCGTACTGGTCTCTGTCTCTGCTTTCACTTTCTTCTAGCGAAATAGATTTACGAGTTATACTAGTATTTTTACGAAGAAGGTTCCAGTAAGGAACGAAGTGTTGTCCCATATTTGCACGAGTCATTATGTTGGTATTTGGAAGTGAAATATTCGAAAAATGCATTACCGGTTCAGGAAGACTAATAAAAGAAGTAATATTTATAGAGTCATTTGGTGTCAAGGGTAACACGTCGGTTGTATCGGCGATGCGTTTACCGAAACTTTTGTTTTTTCTTGTTTGTATTTGAGAGAGACCGAGGTTATACGTTTGTATAATAAACTGGTTTCGCTTTATTTGCTCGCCTTTGACAATACTTGAATAAAAATCAGTGAGATTGTCTAATATGGATGTAATATTTGCGTGGACATATTGAGTGAATCCGAATTCTGGGTCTGGGTTGGTATAAGGAGTAATATAATCGTTCATTTTACTAATATATGTAACGAATGAATCTTTATTTGTGAGGTAGTCGTCTGTTAATGCGTTTTCGCGTTCAATACTTTCTTCAGTAGTAGTAACAGTAAAGTCCGTGAGATTTGCGGAGTCTACATTATAAAATTTGCGAATATTTTTGGAAACGGGGAGAATCCAGAATAATTTTTGATTCAATGATAGAAGTGTTTTCGCAAGAGGTTTATAGTCGTCCCTCCTACGTTTAACCATAGTTGCATTTCCATTTGCATCAAATGTTGAAAACTCTTCGCGCAACTGTTTAAACCGCTCAATAATAGCATGAATATTGTTTAAAACCGATTTCGTCCTTTCAATGTTTGGGAACTCGGATACAAGTTCATTTAATAAATCGTTTGTTTGTTTTTCAATACTGTAGCGTTTTTGTTCTTCAGGAAGTTCAACGACTTGTATTATGGAGTCTAGTTCATCGCCAAACTGTATGGAGTCGGCATCAAGTAGAATTTCTTTAAGTGCGGTTTTAACTTCTTCGACGGGAATCTGTGGACTAATAGATGGGAGATTGGGTTGTTTGCTGATGGAAATGGGTGCTACGCCGATTTCTTCCTCTTGTGATATATTGGAAGCGGCAGCAGCGGTACTTGCGAGATTGGGTATAAGAGGTGATTCGCTGGGAGGGCTGCGAATACGTATTTCTTCAATAGGTATATTTTCCGGAATACCTTTATAACCAAAATCGAGATAAAACACCTGTTCTCCGGGATATGTTTTAACCTCAATCATATCTTCTTCTAAATCGGTGATTTGACCTGTAATGATGGTAGGTAACTCTCCACCGAAGTGAATATCGACCCATGTATTTTTTACGAGGTTATTTTGGCGCGCATAACCGGGGAACTCTGGTGAATTTAAAATAATAAGGTTTGTGATGGACTCGTCGCTAAACCCGCCCTTTGAACTCATAGTAAGTATGAGACGCGTAGATGTTGCTACATTAATTAACTTAATTTTTGTTTCATCGATGTATTCAATAAGGTATATTTGGTCGTTAATGGAGGAATTTGTGGGGGCAACAATTTGTATAATATCTCCTAGAGAAACTTCGACTGAAGATGATGGTGATGATGACGGTGGTGGTGAAACTTGTGATTTTGATAATTTTGGTGAATTTTCTGACATTTATAGTTATAATATTACTTATACCTTATATTTATAACAGAAATTTTTATTAATGATTAAATGCGAATAATATTTAATATTTTTTATTATGGAATTATTATATTACGGAATTGAATTTCATATCGAATTTCTTTATATCTAAACATAAATTAATAATAAAAGATATATAAAGAGATTATGCTAATCTATACTATCGTACACATATATAACTTTTATATTCCACCTCCACCCTCCACCCACCAGCTAGAATCAGATGTTTTCACTAAAAAAGAACGAGGGTTTTGACAATATTTTGCGAATGATTGGTGCACAAAATAAGGAAAATGTGAATCACTCATGTGAGATTGAAAAAGCCCTTAATAGTCTTAAATTAACAATGAAAAATTGGAAGACAGATACTGGAATGTATTCAATCATAAAATATGATAAACAGGCTTTTGTTTATACAAGAGAAGATTATGAAAGTATTGGACTATTGCGTTCTGTTGTAGTGGACGAGGCAGGACATATTGTCGCATATTCTCCTCCGAAGTGTTTATGTATTACGGAAGAGAGAAAAAAGGCATTTAACACTAATAATATAATGACGAACCCGAGTGATACAGTAACAAATGAGTGGTGCGCCGAGGAGTTTGTGGAGGGGACGATGATGAATATGTTTTATTCAGAAAAGTGTGGTGCTTGGGAGGTTGCGACGAAGAGTACGGTGGGAGCAAGTGTCGTTTTTTACGCGCCGAAGAATCCGAAAGATACGATTGAGATACGAGATAAGGATACATTTCGTAATATGTTTTTCGAAACTTGTGAAAAGATAGGATTCAAGTATGAGGAGCTTCCAAAAGAGTTCATGTATAGTTTTGTGTTACAGCATCCTAAAAATAGGATTGTGTTGCCAATAAATGATGCGGCGATATATATTATTGGTGTATATAGTATCAATCACGACACACTAGATGTTACGCAACTTAGTAGTGCAGGATTTGTAGAGAAATATGGAGGCGGGGTTATTCAGAGACCGAAGCAGTTGTTTGTGGATAACTATAGTGTGGAGGGTTTTAGTAAAGAGTATGCGTCAATGAATGCGTCGTATAACATGATGGGTGTTGTGTTTTGCAATATGGTGACAGGGGAACGTATGAAGGTGCGCAATCCGATGTATGAGATGGTGAAGAATATGAAAGGTGTTGAAAAGAAGTTGCAGTTGCAGTATTTGACACTGCGACATGGGGGGAGAATAGCGGATTATTTGAAGTCGTATCCTGAATATAAGGGTGATTTTGCAGTATTTAGGAATCAGCTACATGGTTTTACGCGGAGTTTGCATCAAAATTATTTGGATTGTTTTGTATTTAAGAAGCGTCCATTTAGCGAGTTTCCGCAACAGTATAAGAAGTTTATGAGTGACTTGCATAAGAAATATTTGGAAGAGTTGCGCGAGATTAAGGGGTCGGTTACATTTACGTATGTGATGGAGTTTGTGAATACACAAAGTCCGATGATTTTGATGTACTCATTGAATTATGTAGTGAGGGAACATAAAAAGACGATGGATAGGATGGATAGGATGGATAGGATGGATAGTGAGTCAAAGATGGACGTAAATGTACCAACGGCAGATACGGTAGATGATACGGAATGTATTGATGTATAAAAATGGGAGGGCTGTCTAGTTTTGGTTTCATTTTAACATTATAATATTTGCGCGGTATGCATCATTTTATAATGTTAAAAAATTGATTCAATAAATGGTGTATAATATAAATGTAGAATTGCAAATCAGTCAGTCAAACAAAAAGCCAAACAACAACAAACCGAACGAACAGTCAAAATGGTCAAGACAAGAAATCAGAACGAACAAAGCAAGAATATGCAGCGTGGTCTTACTACGAGGTCAGGTTTTGAGTTTAAAAACTCTGGTGTGGATGTAGATACGGATGTGGAAGCAAAGAAAGAAAAAATAGTTTTGCCTGCCGTGAAAATGTCAAAGGAGATGAAACGTCGTGCAAATGTGAGAAAGGAGATTGCGAAGAAATCGTGGAAGAAACAGGTGGAAAAGAAATGTAAGAGATTCGAAAGAGTAGAACACGACTTCTTGAAACATATGTATCATATTTCGGGTGAAATGACGGCAATATGGAAGAATTTCGAGATGGCGTTTCGCGACATTGATAGGCTACTTGTGTTTAAAAAACGCGTAGAGGGAAAATAAAGATAATCGGCGAAAATACAAAATAAAATATTGAATTGTCCAATGATTGTCTAATGTAATAAAGTTTATTTTTTTTTAATGCGCTGAATTAAATTCGCATGAAATATAATCGATATCTAAATATTTATTTGTTGCCCCGGAAACACATGAAACAAATCCACCCATATATATTTGAAGATTACTAGCAGCAACAGTACCAGAATATGAAAAAATAGCCGAAGGAGTTGTTATATTCTGTAGCGTTGTCGTGTATGTTAAATTTGCGGTTCTAATAAGTGTCATTCTAAACCAGTCCCCTGAACCTTGAGGTAATCCTGTAGCGGTAAAAACACTAGCACCATCTTGTCTGAAATTCCACACATTTGTAGGTGCTTGATTCGTGCTATATTGCCATGCCAACTGATTAGCAGGTGCGCCCGCGCTAAAGTCGCTACTAAATCCACAATAAAGTGTAGTATTTGTAGTTGTTCCTGTAGGCCAAGGTCTAAATATCATTGTAAATCCAAGACCATTTGAAAGTAAATTTCTAAAAATAGTAGAAGAACCTGATTGATATCCTGCTGCTGTATTTGCAGCAGAGTTAAATATTCTAGTTATACCGTTGTATCCGTCAATTGCCCCTACTTGTTGTGGTGATGATCCTCCATGTGTTCCAACAACAGTCATCCCAAATGGTCCATTATTACTGGCACCTGAACCCCACATATCATCAAATTGAAAATTACCTTTTGTTACAGTAGGTGTAGCCCATGACGGCGCAGATGCTCCACCGTTAGAAATTAAATACTGTCCTGTTGTACCATTTGATAAGAAAGCGGTAGTATTTGCAGCTGACTGATAAGGTAGTGAACCACCAGTACCACCTGCAATATTTGTAGCTGAAGTAGCATTGCCGTTAAAATTGGTAGCTGTAAGTGTATTTGTAGATGGATTATATGTTAAATCTGCATCAATATAACCGGTTTGTCCTAGACCGGTTGAACCAACGAAACTAGGATAATATGTTAGATTTGCGCTTGTTAATGCAATTGATAGTGCTGAAGGTCCTGTAGGTCCTGTTGCACCGAGTGCCACATTACCAGATGAATATTTTATATAGTATCGCATAACAATGTAGGGTTGTAAGTTTGAAAATGCAGTATTTGTGGTTACATTGTTTGCATTTGTTATTGTAATTCCAGTTGTAGTACCTTGGGTGCTTGTGTATGTTGTTCCTGTGTTTGCTTTTGATTCGTAGACTACAGATGTATCAATTCCGACTGTTGATGCTGCTATGTTTGTTCTTTGTATGGAATGTGAATGACCAGGATCAGTTAATGTGTTTGGATGGCTGTGCGCTGGAAGGTTATTTGCAGTCAACGTAGTAGACCCTGTGCCACCAGTTAATCCTATTGCGTTGAAATCAGGGTCACTAGCATTATAACCAGATATAACGCGAGATTTAATATTTGGTAAATTAAATGTAGTTGAGTTGTCACCTACTCCATATGTTGTTCCAATTACTGTAAATAGTTCGCTATATGTGCTTCTAGAAACCGCTGACCCATCACATAATAAATAAGGACCTGTTATTGTGGATGTTAGTGGACCTGACCATGAAATGACTGTTCCTGCTGGCGCTCCATCAGATGGTCCTGTTGCACCCGTTACACCCGTTGCACCCGTAGACCCCTGATTCGCCGTCCCCGAACCCAACAACTCTTGTAAAACAATGTTATTACCTTGACTTTGTATTATACCAACAGTATTTGCCGGAACACCACCACCATCAACTTCTAACTGATATGTTAAGTAATATTTAATAGAACTGGTTGTTGCTGGGCTATCTATGTAGTTTAGAGTATATAAGTCGTTATTAGTAAGAGTACCTGATGTTGGTCCAAGAAGTGTATCACTTGCGATAGTGGTCGGAGCTCCTGAAGCTATACTTCTTTTTACACTTATTGTTAGTCTATCATTTGGTCCATAACTACTCGCGTATTTTATTCGAAATTGCGTCAATATATTACTGGCTGCTGATTCAGGCGTTATTGTGCAAAAATAGTTACCACTTAAGTCAACTTCAGTTGTTCCTGTAGCATAAGAACTAGGTGTTGATGATAAATCTGTTGTTTTATACTGTATAATTACGCCGTTTGCTCCTGTTGGACCTGTAACACCTGTGTAGCCTGTGTATCCTGTATAACCGGTGTATCCAGTGTATCCCGTGTATCCGGTTGCACCTGTTGGACCGAGTTGCGTATACATCACTTGTGTAACTGTTACTATAAGAGATGGAATAGCTGGATTAGGAGGCGGTCCTACAGATGCAGGTTCAGAATATAGTCTTACATTGGTATCCAAAGTGTACCACGCTAGTTGAACGTAATCATTTGCAGCCATACTTAGTACAAAATTCCACGCTGGAACTTCTAGACTTGAACTAGAAGAACCACTAGCTGCTACTTTCGTATCACTATATACAACATTTGTGCCATTTTTAACTAGCCATATATTGACAATGCTTGAACCTCCTCCAACAGCTTTCTCAAGTTGCGCAGAAAACTGTACATTATATACACCCGGATATTGAGTAACAATATGAGTTGGGTTTCCTGAAGCATCATTTTGAATAATAACACCATTATTTTCTGCTGTAGTATTTAAGTTCATATAATTTGGCTTTGGAGGAGTCAAACCTACACCTACATTTGTTTGTATTGTTGTGTCATAAAATGAACCGTAATATCCTAATGCTCCTCCCGCACCCGTTGCTCCTACAGCACCGGTTGGTCCGGTTGGTCCTGTTGGTCCTACAGGTCCAACAGGATAAAGAACTAAATCAACAGGTTGTTCGGATGAGAACTGATAAGTATTTGTTCCAGTAACCCCATATGTTACATATCCGGTATTTCCTGTTACACTTGTTACAGTAAATGTCTGTTTGTTTGAAGCATTTGTTGGATCTTTCGCAATAAGTGTATCTCCTACTTTAACCGATAGTAGTTGATTACTATCATTATAATTGTTATTATCTATATAATTAACACTCAATGAAGTTGCCAATGTTTGATTTAAAGTATCGTAGTCTATATGTTTAATAGTTGGATTACTAAAAGTAGTTGTTTCAGCTAAGTAGCTAAAAACTGTACTAGACTGCGCTGTAGGACCTGTAGGACCTGTGTAACCCGTGTATCCGGTATAACCCGTGTAACCTGTGTAACCCGTGTAACCAGTATATCCTGTGTAACCCGTGTATCCGGTGTATCCTGTTGCTCCTGTAACACCAGTGTATCCTGTTGCTCCTGTAACACCCGTGTAACCTGTGTAACCAGTATATCCTGTATAACCAGTGTATCCTGTATAACCCGTGTATCCGGTATAACCCGTGTATCCGGTATAACCCGTGTAACCTGTATAACCAGTGTATCCTGTTGCTCCTGTTGCCCCTGTAACACCAGTGTAACCTGTGTAACCAGTATAACCAGTGTATCCTGTTGCTCCTGTAACACCAGTATAACCGGTATAACCAGTATAACCGGTATATCCTGTGTAACCCGTGTAACCCGTGTAACCTGTATAACCTGTGTATCCTGTTGCTCCTGTAACACCAGTGTAACCTGTGTAACCTGTATAACCAGTATAACCCGTGTATCCTGTGTAACCAGTATAACCTGTATAACCAGTATAACCAGTATAACCGGTATATCCTGTGTAACCAGTATATCCGGTAGGTCCTATAGGTCCTTGTGGACCGACCGCATAAATAATTAAAATAAGGTCTTGTTCTGATGCAAAAACATATGTATTTGGACCTGAAATATTCCATGTTACATAACCAACATTTGAGGTTACTCCTGTTATATTCCATGTTTGGTTAAGCGTTGATGTTGTCTTGTCTTGTAAAATAATACTATCACCTGCATTTACTAAACTAAGTAATATACCTACATCTACGCCATCTCCGTCAACTTTAGATACATATAATTCTGTAGCATTAGTTTGAGCAATCGTATTCCATTTAACATGTTTTGTGCTAGGAGGAGGAGTTATATTTGGTGTTTCTGCTTTATAGTTATAATATGTACTAGACTGACCTGGTGATCCTGTTGCTCCCGTATATCCTGTGTATCCCGTATAACCCGTATAACCCGTATATCCTGTGTAACCCGTATATCCTGTGTAACCCGTATATCCCGTATATCCCGTATATCCCGTATAACCCGTATATCCCGTATATCCTGTGTAACCCGTATATCCCGTATATCCCGTATAACCCGTATATCCCGTATATCCTGTGTAACCCGTATATCCAGTGTATCCAGTATATCCCGTATATCCTGTGTAACCCGTATATCCAGTGTATCCAGTATAGCCTGTATATCCAGTATAGCCTGTATATCCAGTATAGCCTGTATATCCCGTGTATCCTGTGTATCCAGTGTATCCAGTATAGCCTGTATATCCAGTATAGCCTGTATATCCAGTATAGCCTGTATATCCCGTGTATCCTGTGTATCCAGTATAACCGGTAGCACCAGTACTTCCAAACCCCATACCTAAATTACCATCAGGACGTGTTGTTCTAAGGTAACCCAACATTGTTATATTTGCATTCAATGCTTGGTCATATGACATTGAATTATATAGTTATATAATACAAAAATATAATTATATATATATAAAAACAAATATTCTACACTATTATTATACCGTTATAATTTTTATAGTTATATTCCACTAAATGGGAAAAGGTCTCTGATTTTTCTCAACTACAAGTGGTGTTGGCATTATAATTGGTATTCTATCAAAGAAAGAAATATAAGGAACTTCCTTCAACTGTGGAACAACTGGTGCCTGAGGTTCAACAAGATTTGTCGAGTTAATACCAAATAATGCAGATTCAATGTCTACGGAATTTTTTGAAAATGATTCTCTAGACATATAGGATGGCAAATATCCTAGTTCGGGAAGTGCATCTGTATATGCGCGTCCATTATAACCGTTCACATATGTATTATGGTTAAAGATTCCTCTAAAATCACGTTGTTGTAAACAGTAATCACTTTTTGTATTTCTATTTTGAGTAGAAGCCATACTTTATACTTTGCTATATACTATATAATATTATATAACATATATTTTATTTTCATATACTTAATTCATTTTAACATATTTAATTCAGTTTTATTCACTTTTATTTATTTTCTCTACTTTTTTGTTATTTCTTCAATCAAAGATTTTTTATTTTTAATAAACATCTCGTATAATTTCGTATCATCTTTGTCATCACGCAATAAATAAACTAAACAAGCATGAAATAAATGAAAACTATGGAATGAAAAAAGAAACTGTAAAATAAGTTCATGGTTTTTCTTTTTACTATCAAAGCTATAATGAGACTCCGCAATTTCAATATAGTCCTTGTCGTCTTTTATTTTTTCGTATATAGTATCAATCGTTGAAACAATTACGTCTGAGTCATACTCTTTTAAATTGAAAGCACATAAGTATTCATGCCGATATAACGTATCTTGGTCTTCCTCATCATCGTGTAATTTATATGTGCATAAAAATTCAGTGTTATACATATTGTGTGTATTGTCTTATGTGTTGTGTATTGTCTTATGTGTTGTGTATTGTCTTATGTGTTGTGTATTTTCTTATGTGTTGTGTGTTATATATTAAAAATAGTGTGTTATTTTTAATATACTTTTTTAGATTTTATAAAATAAAATAAAATACTTTTACGAGCTACAAGATGTATATTTTGTTTCACGCTCGATTTCACGAGAAGGAACACCACCACGTATCCATCCATTTACAGCAACACCTTCTATCAAATTTGCGGGATTTGAAATCGTAGAAGCAATAGAAGGAATAAGAGGATACATTTCGTGATTCACAAAACATACTTCGGAACTAGGGTTAACACTCTTCTTGTTAATATTGTAATCACCTTGCCATAAACGGGACTCTACAAGAGGATTAGACTCACCTCTACCAAGAAAAGGAACAGTCTTAAAGGGACGCTCGAACAAACTAATCCGACTACGTGGACGCGTCATAATTCTACCATTAAAAAGTTCGCTATTTGTGTCAATATTGCAACCACCAACCCCAACCTGGTGACTACCATTAAAGTTAATACCAGGCTGAGCAGTGGCAAACTCTATAGGGCGTTTCATGTTACACTCTGCAGAAAAGAAATTCTGTAACATATAATTGCTCGAGTTAAGGTTTTGTATATTTCTTTGGTTCATCCCACAATCATCATCACCTATTCTGCTCAAGTTATCAAAAACGTAGTCTTTAACAATAGCCATCGTTGTTTATTTATATGTATATATATATTTTTGAAAATATAATTTACTAAATATTATAATATAATATAACAAAGTTGTAATTAAATTAAGTTGTAATTAAATTAAATTAAATTAAATTGTAATTAAATTAAGTATTAAGTTGTAATTAAATTAAGTATTAAGTTTTACTTAATTTAAAGTAGTGTAAAATATAGTATATTTTTGTTTAATTGTATACCGAACCCAATCGTGGTATATTTCTTCCTAGAGCAAATTCGTTGCCTTCTTTGGCAGAAATCATATCTCCAAAACAGAAGTTAGCAAATCCACCCTGATCGTTAGGAATAGTTGTACTTGGATTGGTATAGAAATTTCTCATACTATGGTCAAATATATAACTATCTCCTAAATCGCTAAATAACTTCCGCTTAATATACTCCTTTTGTTTTGCGGATTCATCGGAAAAGGTAGTTTCAACGACACAATTCATCGTGTTACTGTTTATCTTTTTTTCAACTTCTGTATTAAATGCTGGTGCTGCTTCATTTCTAGTTGGGTTATAAACTATTTCGGGAACAAGAACATTCATCATAGGGTTATTTTGTTTTGGATTTGTGTAGTCATCTTTAACTTCATTATATAGTATAGAGTTAGTGAAATTTTCTTTTACTTTTTTGGATGAGGATGACGACGACAACTCTTTCATTTTTTCATCGTCTTTGTTTTTATTCGACTGTACGTGATATAAAATAGCAATTACACCTAAAGTTATTATACATATAAATATAAGCCCAATGTTCAATGTAATCAAATATCCTAAAAGTGACGCTAGAATAACAAACCTACTAATTGCGTTTAATTTTTCCATATTGGTCATATTTGAATCTGGCCATATGTCAGTTATATGTTTTTTATTAAATAGAATGGTGGGTTCAGTTAACCAAAATGGTGTTGCTGGTATTTTGTCCATTATATATATATATTCTTAATTATTTTTTCTTATTTTTTATTCTTTAATCATTAATCATTCTTTAATCATTATTAGTAATATTAGTAATATTAGTAATAATTACATTATTATATTTATATCACACTTTGATTATTTTATAATTTTATCATACCTTGGTTATAATTTTATCATACCTTGGTTATAATTTTATCGTACCTTGGTTATAATTTTATCATACCTTGGTTAACCTTGGTTACTATTATTTTTTGTTTTTATTCTTCTTCTTCTTTTTCTTACTATTCTGTGTGTCATTAGATGATTCACATACTATTTTTGTAGAATCTATTGTATCCATATCTGTAGCTGTAGTTGTAGCGGTAGTTGTCTGTAAAATAACATTTTCTGCTGACTTGGCTGTTCTAGGTGTTTGCTGAATCTGTTCGCCAGATGATGCAGTATAGACGACGGTAGTAGGACGAACAGTATTATTTGCCGTAGGAGATGGCTTTGGTTGTTGCTGTTGTTGCTGTTGTTGTTTTTGTTGCTGTTGTTGTTTTTGTTGTAGTTTTGCTTGCATGCGTTCTTTTATCTTTGCATTTTTCATATTTTGCTGTAAATGACTTTGAAGAGCGCCCATATTTATCTTGCCTCCTTTTCCACCTAAACCTGCTAATCCTCCTAAGCCAGACATCCCCATTTTACCTAACATACTCGTCAAGTCTCCCATACCAGGCATATTTTTCATATTACTAAGAAGATCGCTTGCTTCCTTCATAATCTCACTCTCTTTGATGTCTCCTTTTTTAAACTTGTCGTCTAGTTTTGCACCAACACTCTTTACCATATTCATTAATTTTCCCGGATTCTTAAATAGTTTTTGAAAAACATTGCTCATATTCATATTTTCGGCATTTTCCATATCAATCCCCAAGTCAAAATCCTTCGCTGTTTCCTCCGCTATTTCTTTTGCCAGTGCTCCTATTTTTCCATTCAGCAGTTTTGAAATGTGTTCATGGATTGTTTCTGGATTAGGCATTTCTGTTTGTTTTTTATTATCCGATGAAGCGTTTGGTTCTCCTTCCCCACCTTCCCCACCTTCCCCACCTTTGTTTGAGTTAAATCCCGGAAATCCTTCAAACCCAGGAAACTTTGACATATCGATTCCCATACCCTCTGGTGAAAAATTTTTCAACTGCTCTGCAAATTTCTCAAACTCCTTCATATCAATCCCATCCCCATCCCCGTTCCCATTCCCAAATTTCGCATTTTCTCCCGAACCTCCAGCATCTCCACCATTACCATGTTCTCCACTCATAAAAAAATCCTGCATATTCTTAATCGTCTCATCTAACTTACTCTTCAATTCTTCTTCATTAATCGCCTCAAACAACTTGGCTGTATCTCCAAATGAATCTCTATCAGAAATATTGGTAATAATTGAAAAAAGAATAAGCTGCAAATACTTCCAAATAGTATCACGCGTGTTATTTGAAATATCAGGCGTGTTCCATACTTCCCTAAAATCAATATCCGGCAAAAAGTTTACATTCACTGTCGCATCACCACCACTACCATCATCATTGCCTTTTTTAAAAATTTCACTATTCTTATACAAAATATCAAAAAAACGTACAGGATATACAGTCTTGCAATAGTCATATAACACCCTTACCCTAGCATCATCTAACATTTCTTCGGCTACAATGTTACCATCTGTTTTAACCGAAACTACGACAAAATTATCTTTCAGTTTACTACTATACTCTGGAAAAGTCGTTGTAAAATCATTTATAAAATCAGTCATTACTTTTTTAAACTCATCAGGAACAACTTCTGGAACTACTTCAGCATTATTTTTTGAAGATGACTTATCTTTTTTACTCATTTATATTTTTAATTTATCATTTACTATTTAAATCAAACTACGCACAAATATATTTATGTAAATTAATAATTATTTTATTATTTTACTATTTTATTATTTTATTATTAAAAAAATGAATAATTTTTAATAATAATTTTAGTAATAATTCTAAAAATAACACACCACACACCACACACCACGCACCACACACCACGCACCACACACCACACTCTACTACTGCATATATATTTTAGATAAAATACATAAATTTTTAATATACTTAAATGCCTTTTCTTGATTTTCTTTGCTCATATTTCTTATAGGTTCACGAAGTTTGTCTATATTGTGAATAATGTCATCAGAATAATTCATATCTACTAAATCATTTTTATAATCTTTTTCTAGAAAAAAATTAATGTTATCGTTATTAATTTCACTTTCATATTTAGAACATATATAGTTATACCATATCTTTATTGTAAGTGTAGGATTTACTTTTTTTATCATAAGAAGGGACGATTTTACTTTTTTTATCGAACTATCGTCGCTAAAAACAAGTTCTATATCTTCTATAAATTCAATTAACTGTGTATTAAATGCGTTTGAAAGCAACGACTTATCACAACTATCTAATGACTGCGACGACGAGCACAACATATTTAATTATACCAAACAAGATATATATGATTATATAATATTATACTATTGTTTTAAATATTTTTAATTTATAATTATATTATTATATTATTGGTTAAATCTTACATTTTTTTGTTGTTGTAGTTGTTGCTGTCTTTGTTGTTCTTGTTGATGCACGAGTTGCGGACCCATTGCTTGTATATGTTGTTGAAAATGTTGTTGCTGTGAATATTGTGCTTGAAACTGCTGCTTTTGTTGTTGTTGTTGAACAAACTGTTGTTGTGAAGGATGTTCAACTATTTTTGCCTGTTTATCAAAGTTAACCTGTATTTCAGAGTTTCTCTTTTGTTGTAAATTTTCTAAAGAAACACTTCCTATCTTATCAGGTGTATAGTCTTCCTTTGGTGCTTCTATTCTCATGTTACTATCTACTGTTGCGTAGTTATACAACTGTCGCATCCCTCCATTCCCTTTTGCAGATAAGTCATCGCTCGTTTGGTCCCAGTAGCTAAATGAATCTGATGCCACTCCATACCCCCCAATACAATCATTATTTAATGAAAAAGGCGATGGTTCCCCATTATTATTTGTCGCTGCCATATTTATCGCCGTTTCTCGTGGTTGTAAGTGTCCTAAAATCTGGTCTCCATACAATACTTGGTGACCTTGTTTCATAAGGAGTAGTGCAGGTACACGATTTACTTGCGGTGGCATAATAATCTTTTCTCCATTTTGAAGAATAATGTACCACGAACCTGTACTACTTTTTACTCGCTTATCGATACATAAAAAATGCAACTCTTCTTTAATGTTGCTTTTTGCTAATGTCTGAAGAATTTTTTTAGATTTTTCACAAAAGTTGCTATAATATAAAATATTACTCATAATATAAATTAACACCGAGTATTTATCATTTATTTTAACTTATTATTTAAGTTATTTATCTTAATTTTTATTATTTTATTCTTTTATTCTTTTATTATTTTATTCTTTTATTCTTTTATTCTTTTATTCTTTTATTCTTTTATTCTTTTATTCTTTTTGAGAATTGATAATGACAATTATCATTTTTTTCTTAATTATATTAATAAAAAATTGATTTAATAAATTGTATAATACTAATATAATAAGAAGAGCAAATCACAAACAATGGAACCCCGTATTACAAACATGATGGAAGAAAACGGATTTTTGAAATTTACGTTGGTGGACTGCAACATGAGTATTGCAAATGCCCTGAGAAGAATTATAATTTCAGATATTCCTACATTTGTATTTAGAACATTCCCTTATAGTGAAAATAAAGCAGAAATTACCCATAATACTAGTAGATTGCATAATGAAATTATTAAACAACGTCTCAGTTGTATTCCCATTCACATCACGGATATGGATTTTCCATACAAAGACTATATTGTAGAAGTCGATGTGAAAAATGACACAGACAGTATTTTGTACATTACCACTAAAGATTTTAAAATAAAAAATATTAAAACGGATGTCTACTCAGACGAATCGGCTGTTCGAACAATATTTCCTCCATCACCTGTAACCGGAGACTATATAGAATTTGCTAGACTTCAGCCTAAACTATCTGAAAATATCGACGGAGAACGTCTTACACTTCGCTGCGGTCTCGATATCGGAATGGCATCACAAGATGGCGCATTCAATGTTATTAGCACTTGTGCATACGAGTGTACACCAGATGAGTCAAAGGCAGCCGAAGTATGGAAAGATATAGCAGCAGCTATGAGAAAAAACGAAAAAACAGATGAAGAAATAGAGTTTGAAAAACGTAACTGGTTTCTGCTTGAGGCAAAACGCTATTACCAGCCAAATAGTTATGATTTCACTATTGAGACGGTTGGTGTGTTTGAAAACAACGAAATCGTCCTAAAAGCATGCGAAATTATGATTTCAAAATGTGAAAAGTTTTTGGGAAATTTACAGCATGGAAAAGTTGCCATTGTACCATCCGAAACAACACTGAAAAACGGTTTCGATGTTACACTAGTGAATGAGGACTATACATTGGGAAAGGTTATTGAATTTTATTTATATCAGCAAAATTTTATAGCAGACAAGACACTGTCATTTTGTGGGTTTAGAAAGCCTCATCCTCATGCAACTGACAGCATTATTCGTGTTGCGTTTCATAATGAAATAGACCCTGTCGGAGTATCCGGATATGTACAAGGTGCCACCGATGCTGCTATTTCCGCATTTAAAAAATTAGCAGAGCAAATGGGAGGCGACTTGAAGAAAACAGAAAGGGTGCGATTGTCCACAGGAATGGCGATGTCAAAGTCGAGTAGCAGAGGTGTGAGCCCTAAAAAGACTTCCTTGGCAACCGACGTAACCGAAAGTAAAAAAGAAAAGTCAATACCTGCGAAAAGTGCATCGGCAACTTCGAGTAAACCAAAAAAATTAAAGTCACTCAGTTCTGGTATTAAACAAAAATTATCAGAAATTGTAGCCGTAGGCGACGAAGAAGAGGATGAAGAATAGGATGAAAAAGAGGATGAAAAAGAGGATGAAAAAGAGGATGAAAAAGAGGATGAAGAATAAAAATGTAGTATATTTATATTTTTATCGTTTTACACAGTTAAAAATGTAAAATGATAAAAGGTCTAAAAATAATTGTTAGTTGCATCGTTAGTTTTGAAAAATATATATTTCACTCTCCAAGTGTTGAAATTTTTTATTTATATACGTGGGGTCAGATGTGTGTTTATTAAACACTCTAATAAAATTTTGTGAAAGTAAATATTCTTCTATATTTTTTTCGTTATTGTGACTACAATTTTCATAAGCATAACACTCTGGTTCTGCTGTTACATAAACAACTTTATCTTGTAGATAATGACTAGCACCTTTTAATATATCCAAGTCAGATCCTTGTGCATCAATTTTAATATAGTCAATGTATTCAAATTTATCAAATGGAAAAAAATCAAAAAAATGCCGTAAAGAATAAACTGGAACTGTTGTTTTTATTTTATATTCACCCAAGTTTGAATCAGTTGGTTTATATAAACTAGAACAACCTACATCTTTTTGAGTCTCATAAAATGTCATTTCACTGGGTTCATTTACATTTGATAGTGCAATTGGAAATAAAAAAAAACGGTCATTAACATATTTTTTATTTATAGGTTCACCATGACAAGAATCTCTTTTTGTAATACTATCATTTGACGAAATACTAGCCAAAAAATCCGGATTTGGTTCAAAACCAATAACTAATAAATTTGGCTCGTTCTCTAACCAATTTTGCGAATGAGGAGCATTATACGATAACCCAATATCAAGTTTTACATGCTTGATATTTTCTTTGATAATAATACTATTAAAGTATTTTTCCATTTTATATGTTATTATCTTTATAATTATTTTTATATACTTATTCTGGTTACATACTTATTCTGGTTCCATACTCACCATATTTATTCTACACTACCCAGTTATAATGTAATCCAACCTTTTTTTGCTCTATGCCAAAATGGTAAATAATATACTTCGGCATCAGTTAGTATTGCCGCAATATAACTAAAAGAACTTGCGGACATTACTAATGCATCAGAACCTACTAACCCTACAAATGTTTTAGTTACTTCTTCATCAATATGAAAAACAACATCGTCGTTTTTATAACAGTTAAATTTTTCAATATTTCCTTGTGAATAAATATGGAAACATAAACAAATATCTTCTTTGTTTTTATACTTTTCACGAATACTATTCATTGCATTTAAATAATATGAGTCTTCTGTATTTGTACCTTGAATGCGGTCGTCATGAATATTTGGTCTTCTAATATGAACCGCAACATTAAATTTATTATTCTTATAAACATCTTTATCTTTATTTTCCCAAAAACATCTCTTGATTTTATCAATTGCTTCATTATTCGTTGTATATAAATCTAAATTCTCTTCAACAATGCGATATATATACTCTCTACTCGATGTATTAATGCTATAGTTATTTATATTTTTTTTATAATCATAGTCATCATAGTCATCATAATTGCCTTGTATATTCATACATTTGTTTACTCTTTCTATAAAATCAGCTTCTTTATTATAATTATGTTCCATATTTTTTATTTTTTTATGAATGTAATCCAAGTTATTGAAATTTGCATATAAAATATAAAAAACAATTGACTGAAACTGTGACCCAAAACCATCATGTTTATCAATGAATATTAATTTTTCTTTTTCTGTTTCTGTTTCTTTTTCAACTTCATAGTCATTCAATAAATGGTTAATAAATTTATCATTTTCTAACTTAACATGTGACCCTATAAATATATTTCTAGAAGAACTGTTACTAGAAGGAAAGTGTAATGGATATTCCGTGTTATTCGGCTGAGTTTTCACAGTATAAACAAATTTAAAATATTTATTTAACTGATTCCAAATATATAACCTTCCTGGTCTGCTTCCATACTCGCTGTGAGACTGTTCATTTGTTGAACCTTCCCATATTATATTATTATTTTCGTCATTTTGACCACTTGTACAAGTACTTATAATAACAAACTCATTACACAAATTTGCCAAATTTGTAAATGCATTTTCCAAATTTGTTAAGTGATATAGTGTGCCATAACATATAATTATATCAAACTTTATTTTATCTTTAATAACTACATTTAAATCGTATGTGTTAAACGGTAATTCTTTATTTATGTTAACCATCAAAGCGTCTATATTTTCTTTTCTATAGTCGTTTAATGTTACATCTGCATTTTTACTTAATAAAAATTTTGTAATATCCCCACATCCTCCGCATCCCGTTTCTAATACTTTTTTATTATTAAAATCAATATTTAAACTGTTCAAGTGGTCTATTCGTGCTTTATTTAACTTTCTAGCATCGCCATAATAAAATGAGTTTAATATATGATGAGGTATCATTGTTATTTGTTAATAACTTATATATTTTATATAATTTATATACTTTATATAATTTATATAATTTATATAATTTATATACTTTATATAATTTATATACACTTTATATAATTTATATACACTTTATATAATTTATATTATAACTATTACATCGTATAAATAAATTTTTATACTACTTATACTACTTATACTAGTTATATCACACAAACACTAATGTGTAATTTCAAAACTATGTTTTATTATCACTAATTATTTTATTTAACCTAGGAAAGAATCCCAGTTCATTTATTATTTTTTGTTTTTCTTTTTTTATTATATCTATGCGCTGTGACCACCAGTCTTCCTCTATTGCTTTTGTAATAATAAATAAAGACTCTTCAAAATTATCAAGCGGTAATCTAACAAAAGCACGTGAATCAATGTGGTCTTCCAGATTGGGACACCCCCAATAAAAACAAAGACACTCAAATAAAATAGGCTCCCATATCTTCTCAGTTGCATAATTTTTTTCACTATTGTTTTCACACGAAAAACAGTACTTGTATTTTACCATCTCCATTTTATTTTGCGTCTCGTCTACATACGATTTTAACGCGTGATAATTTTTACGACCATAGACATGCATAACTTGCAATTCTGACTCCATCTCCACATATTTCAAAAAGTTGACCCTCTTCATATGTCCTTCGTCGTATAATTTATCACTTAATACACACATTACCTTATTTATTTTATCTTCGCCTGAAATATTTTCCGGCGGTGATACTTGCCATTGTACATTGTTAAGACTTTCCGCATGTCGAAACACTTTCATAAATTTGCTCGCATCCGGTATAGCCCATTCCCCCCATGTTTTAACTCCCCTATTTTTAGTAGTATCATATATCCATGGTTCCATCTGAAAAATAATAGTCTTTTTCGGTTCATATACACCTAATGAATCATATGTAGGCATATTTATAATCACATAATAGTCAATACTATTATTACTATTATCATCAGAAACAAGTTCGATATTATTTATATATGTTCCTTTTATATCATTCATGACAGAAAATTCGCGACACAAATCTTTCGAAGAACACCAATTGCATAACATTTTTACACGTTTTTTATTTACGTTTTCTAATATATCCGATTTTCGATTAATCTCACGCGTCTGTTTCATCTCATGTTTTTTAATCTCTCGTAATCGTGATTCCTCCAATATACATCTGAAGTTCTCATCAAGATTTTCTACAACTTTTGATGCATACTCTTTTTTAATGTAAATTCCATCACCTTCTCCAAACCATGGCGAAGTTGTAATCGTTTTAATACTACTCTTAAAAAATCCGAGCGTATTAAATGCAATACATTGTTTATCGCGTGCGGCACATAGTACCATATTTTTTAGACTATCCTGTTTGCGATATAAATCAAACCCTATTTGGTCCCCACCCGGGATATAAATAAAATTATCTTTCAAAATGTCAAGGTAACGGTTTTCATGCAAGCTAAAGTCGATCGAATCAACGCTTCTTTGTATATCTGTATCATAATTGACATCATCGTCGTGCCATATTGCATTACAAAGGTTTGGTTGTGTTTCATAACAGTTAACAGTATTTACGATTTTCATAACATAGTCTATTCCATGTTTTATTCCATTTTTGTGAATATAATCTATCATTTTTTGTGCGCCACGTTTATTAATACTATATCCATGTGTTCCTCCAACATACAAATCTTTTTTAAGAGGATGTACTGATACACATGTTTCGTTTTTTACCAAATTATAGTCGTATATGTCTTTGTTATTTAGACGATCATTTTTATACATTAAATAACCATGGTATAAAATGTCTTTCTCTTTAAATTCACTTTCCAGTTTTGAAATTTGTTCTTTATAACCATTACATAAAATAACATCGTCCTCCATAATAATATAATAGTCATTTATTGTATCTTTTACTAACTCGAGCCACAAACCATAGTGCGACAACGCACAACCGATAAATCCACATCTACTTCCGAAATCATTACCTTGAAAAAGTTTATATAATTCTATTGTAGGCGATATCGCCAAGTCATTACCATATACAGCATCAATAATTTCGTATTCATTTTCATTTTCAGAAAATCCCGATTCTTTTAATATATTCACTACTATTTTTTTACGGTCATCCCTATGTTTTAAGTTTAAAACTTTAATTCTACACGATGTGTTTACTTTTATGGGAGGGCTGTATCGTTTTCGAATACTTTCATTTGATGCGTCATCGAATTCGCAAGAATCGCAAGAATCGCAAGAATCGCAAGACTCGTAAGATGGGGAGTGAACAAGAGGAGAAACAATAGATGAAGCTATAGGCAATATAGACGCATGAGATTCGTGAGATTTATCTAAATTAAATTGAGAAATATTATTTAATTCATAAGAGTTTAGTTTTGTTTTATCATGTCGTTCAGATGTAAGTCTACCGATATGACGACAACATATCATATTAAAAAATGCACTTCTATATCCTGCATCATACCAACGTTTTGCATAATCCGATTCAAAAAATTGATTTTCAGTATCATAATTACCCAAGCCGAGTATAGTTTCAACATCTATCATCGCCGGACGAAAGCTATAGTCTTGCCAGTAACAACAATTCGGGAAAAACAACTCTTTACTTGTAGTATGGTTATGCAGAACAACAGGAATACCCGGAATACATTCATTAGGGGGTAAAATGGTATGACCTTTGATAGCGGTGTCTGCAATGGTTTCCGAATAGTTTCTGTTGAATAAAACTTGTCGAATATTTTTAGAAGTGTGATATGTTTGAAGAACTTTTATAGAGTCTTCAACATAATTTCGTTTCGTATAAAATAAAAAGTCATCTTCCATGTGTATCCAATATTTTGGTTTGAGTTCATTTAGTTTATTCCAAATAATATTCATACTTTCTCTGTGACCCTTTTCCGATTCCGACTTCATATAAAACGTAATCCACGGAAAATTACTCTTCATATATTCCCTATCACTTTTAGACGAGTTATCATCCACGCAAAACCAATAGTCAATCTTTTCTTTATCTAACCAATGATTTAAAATAGAACCGATTGACTGTTTAAATAAATCAAGTCGTTTACATGTAGTAAATGAAATAAAAACACCATTTGCGACACCATTTGCAAGACTATTGGTGCGTTTAGATGTTCCTGAAGATACTTTATTATGGAATAAAGTTTTACTATTTTTAGGAATATCACATAACCTAGAACGATTTTTTTCAAATAAAATATTCCAACATTCATGCATCCGTTTATCAACATTGATACCATCACTTAATAACAACTGTATTGTTTCGTTGTATTCATAAAAAAAAGGAAGAGTATCGTCAGTGTCACGCATCAGCTGCTCTTTATAACAGGATAGGTTAATACAGGTTTTAATGTATTTATCAACATTATCGATACACCTGGTAATAATAATTTTTTTACAACATTCGTATCCTAACTTTTGCTTTCCACAGTAAAACCCTGCAATATTACACGAATATTCGATATGGTTAAAGTAAAAAGGCTCAAAGAGGAACAGTTTATTTGGCGGTGGTTTCATGTGTCCCAAGAATGGTTCACCCAACGAACAACAGAGTAAATACATTTCTTTTTGTAAAAGAATTTCGCAAGCTAAAGCGACTCCTTCTATTCTTTCGTGGTCAAAAATGCTGGATTTTGTCAAGTATCGAATTGCGTTTTCAAAATCATTTTGACGCATGTATAAGTCTCCCAATATAAAACAAGAATAATATCTTTCTTGAACCCACGTGTTTAGTTTATCCGCTACCATTGTATACCACTCAATCGCATCTTTAACCATACCACTATCTTTATAACTCTGTGCACAATAAAAAGCATAACGGTTGGATAATCCTTTGTCTGGTTTTTCGAGTTCAGTATAATATGCCCTTTTTAAAATTTCGGCATCCTTTTTATATTTATTAGGGTCTTTACTTCGACTCCCTTTGCGTCCCGATTCTACATAGTAATCGCCATTTATCACCACCCCTTCGACATTTTTGTTTACACATGTTAAAAATTCATGAAGAACACCATTGAATCGCCACTCAAGATGATTATTTATTAAAAGAGGGCGAACATAGGCTACATTGTCTCCTCCAAATTTCAAGTTATACATTTCTTTATTAAATAGTTGAGGTTCGGGAAGTTCAAAACTGCCATGTATACTGTCATCCGCATCAAAAATAAATAAATAGTCTGTTTTTTTATATGCATGTTGTAGAGCTAGTGTCCTATTATGTCCAAAATCACGCCATTCATCTTGAAATAGCTCTCCGTCAATATTTTTTGATTTAAAATAATTCTGTATTACATCCTGTGTACCATCAGTAGAACCTGTATCAGAAATAACCCAATACGCAAGAGGAATATAGTTTAAAATATTATCAAAAGTTTCTACAATAATATGTGCTTCATTTTTTACAATCATATTTAAACATATTGTTTTACTCTGTAGATAAAAAGTGTTTTTTATTTGAGGTGTCTTATTCTTCATATTTGTAGTATATACAACAAGTATTTAGGAATCATAAGAAAAATATATTTATATTTATTTTTGTTATAATAATAACTTTAGTATGATAAAAATAGGATAAAAATAGGATAAAAATAGGATAAAAATATTATAAAAATAAATATAATAATAAATATAGTAATATAATATAATTACACTATTATAATAAATGTCATTTACTCGTTTTCATGACGACCCGTGTAGAATAGAAAAACAACAGCAAGAATCTACCGACCCTGGAAAATGGAGGCTCAATGTCCCTGGAAACGGAGATAAGCCGTGTTTTATGATAGACCCATCTATTCGTCTACAAAAATGGGGTGCAAATTTAATGACAAATACAATAAATCTTGAAAGTTCTCTATTTGGTCTTGATAGAAACCTAACAAAAGACTGTATTCCACAAAATAATTATAAAGATGTCGTTATACCTACGTCAGCAATCGAGTACCCTTCATGTTCTCCTTTTACAGACCAGTCGAGAGTTACAAATCCAGCATGGTGGTATAGAGATTTAGAACAACCAAATTGGGACTATCTTCATTTGAATCCACAAGAGAATACATGTATGTCGTTTCAGAATAACCTTAGTACCAGAATTTTAGAAAAAGACAACTATGTTACAAAGGTTCCTTGTTTTAACTATAACACTATAGATAATACTAAAAATTTATTTAAAAAATAATGACATCAAAAATAAAATAAACAAATACGTGTAAAATAAAAAGGAAAGGATAAAACTATATATATGTAATATTTAAGAGTTAATAGAGACTAAAAAATATATTACATATATATAATAAACATATATATAATAAAATGGAAGTTGTTATCCCAATATTGGCGGCTACAGGATTAATTATGGCGGCAAATAATAAGAAAGAAAATAATATTGACGATACAAGAGCAAAAATGTTTAAAAAAGAAGCATTTACAAATATGGGCGCAGGTAGAGTAAATCCTCAAAATTATCTACCAAATACTCAAGTACCTTCTACAAATTACCCCACTGTAGACACTTCTACAAGAGGGAATATAAACCGGTTTAGAGGAGGTTCCGCTGTAACAGACAAATATTTCAATGTATCTGTAGGGGAAAGAGTACTTGAACAAGGCGACCAATTTGGTAACCCATATTTTAATAACGGAAACGGAAACGGAAACAACGACGGCAATGGAAACAACGGCAACACTAATGACGAAAATATAACATCGCTAACTGGACAAAAAATTAATGTATCAAATTTTGAGCACAATAATATGGTACCGTTTTTTGGTTCAAGAATAAGAGGTCGCACAACTGACGCTGATACTCATGAGTCTATTTTAGATAGCTATAGTGGGTCGGGTAGTCAAAAAATATGCAAAGAAGAACGCGCGCCTTTATTTGCACCTGAGGCGAATATGCAATATCCAAGTGGAATGCCGAATTTTACGTCATTTTTTCAGTCACGCGTCAATCCTGGGACTCAAATGGCGAATGTAAAACCTTGGGAAGAAGTGCATGTTGCTCCGGGATTAAATCAGGGTTTCACGTCTTGCGGAAGTAACGGTTATAACTCGGGTATGGAAGCACGCGATTTATGGGTGGACAGGAATGTAGACGAGCTGCGAACCGTGAACAATCCCAAACTTACATACAGTTTAGAAAATCACGAAGGACCTTCTTATAACTGGAATGTTCAACAACCTCCTAGCGCCAACACATATGGACACGTCGAAAAATTCTTGCCCGACAAGTTCTACTTAAACACTCCTGATAGATGGTTTACTACTACTGGTTTGGAAAAAGCACAGTCTGGACGCCCTGAAGAGTTAATGAAAGACCAGAACCGTATATGCACCACGAAAGAATACTTCGGTGTAGACTCAAATATGAACGGAACATCGCAATATGCTCCGAAAAATTTTGAACCATCAAGAAAAGTAACGCTTGAGGGCGTTCCGGTTATAAACGCTTGTGGTGTAGGAAAATGCGAACCATCCAAACACGACTACGGGCGCGGAATAACAAGAATTCGCTCTACAAATCGGTCAAACTCCAAGGCACCATTATTTTTAGGGTCGAGTGTAAATGCAGCATTAAAGTCGTTTGTTGCACCAATATTGGAAGCTGTCCGACCCTCTAGAAAAGAAAACGTTGTCGGAAGTATCAGACCATCAGGAAATATTCAGCCAAATGGTTCGGCAGGACGTGCACATAACCCAGCAGATAGAGCACCTACAACAATTAAAGAAACGACCGAAAGTTTGCTTGACTTTAATCACTTAAACGTAACGCCACTTACCGAAGGTACAGGTTATTTAGTTTCTGACCAACAAGAAGTATATACACAACGCCAAACAACTGAACCAGAATACTTTGGACCTAGTGATGGTTCAAGTAACCAAGGGTATCGTTCTACAATGGCTGCGCGAAATCAACGCAATAATACAAATAAAGTAAGCAAAGAATATACTCCATCTGGAAATCTGTCTGCATTTAACAATAATGCAAATATAAATATTAGAAGACCTGACAAGAATAATCAGGAATGCCCTTGGAATGGAGGAGCAAGTGCCGGTTCTGGTTTAGGAGGAATGCCCCCTTCTGCAACGCAATTTGGTAAACTAAGCAAAATGCCGCAGTTCTATCAACATTCTATTCACTGTGAAAGAATTCAACCTGATGTTTTGGATGCATTTAAACGTAATCCATATACACAAAGTTTACACAGCTACGGTGGTATATAATGAGAGGCAAATAATAATAATAATATTAATAATAATAATAATAATAATAATAATAATAATAATAATAATAATAATAATAATAATAATAATAATAATAATAATAATAATAATAATAATAATAATAATAATAATAATATCAGTAACAAGTGACGTTTACTTTTATTTTTAGACTATAAACATGTAGTTTAGGGAAGATAATTTACGCATTAATTAAAAGATAATTTACGCATTAATTAAAAGATAATTTAAATAAATCTTTATGTAGTTATATATATATATATATATATATTACATAAAGATGTTAAAAACTGTTGGCTTACTTGCTATTTTACCAGCGCTTACTTTTGCTTTTTTTATCCCTTTTCCTGTTTCCGGTCCAACACACTCAAGTGTGAACGAGAGTATAGTAACAGTAAATGAACATACTCATATCACGAATAACAACAAAGAAGTTAAAATATGCTCTTTTGTAGAATATGTAGATACAATACTATGTAACAGTACCGACATATATGAAAAAAATAATAATAACCACATAAAAGAGTCAAATAATAAAATTCAAAATATTAAGAATGAAAAAAGCCTTATTGAATTTAATTTAGAAATGGATCCAAAAAACTTATGCCCTTTATTTGAACTAATAGATAAGTCATTTTGCAAATCGGATAAACATATAAAAGTAGGAGTTGAAAAAGAGAATATCGACCCAAAAGATTTATGCCCACTTCTTGAGCTTATTGAGACAAAATTGTGTTCTTAAGATATTTATTAATAATTTTTATATCTTATATTATATAATACAGTTAATATATAATATATGAAAAGTTTAAAACCATCTTCTATATTTACAGCAAATAACTCAATTCCATTAATAATTTTTGTTTTTATTTTTATCGCAGTTGGTATGTTTTTTCTTATAAAAAAAACAACTGAAAAAAAAAATCAAGATATTTCGGAGAAAAAAAATAGAATAATAGAGGAAAAAGACATATTAAATAAACCAATAGAACCGTTGTCAAATTCAGGCGTTATGGATATAAATAATGTAGAAAATAATGTAGAAAATAATGATAGTAATAACTCTTACAATACGGATCATAATACTGTGAATGAAACGTTCCAAAATGAAGTAGGGTTGTTTATAAAAAAAGATGAAACGCGTCCCGAAATATATTCACATAACCCAATATATATCCCACCATTTGATACTGGCAAAGAAACAAGGTGTGTTACAAGGCATGTAAATCGCCCCAATGAAACAAATATTGTTCAAAGTTGTTTAAACTCGGAACTAGTAAAATCGTCATCAGATGCGTCATTTTAAAAGTACAAATACAGTAATAATAATCTATAAAGCTTCAATATAAAAATAATATCAAAAGTCATATAAAAATAATTTTAAAAGATATATAAATACAATACACGTTAACTATCACTGATGTCTTTATCTTCTACTATACATAATAGAAAAAATAAAATAGCGTTTATTACTGGTGTAACAGGTCAAGATGGTTCATATTTAGCAGAATTACTACTATCAAAAAATTATATTGTTCATGGTTTAATACGCAGAGCATCTACTATAAATACATCACGAATTAGTCATATTTTTGATAATAAAGATTTAAAACTGCATTATGGAGACATAACAGACAGTTCATGTCTAGAAAAAATACTTAATTTAATCAAGAATGCGTATCCTGATATGACACGACTAGAAATATATAATTTAGCTGCCCAGTCACATGTAAAAATATCGTTTGAAATGCCGGAATACACTGCGGATACGGATGCATTTGGGACCCTTAAACTACTAGAAGCGATAAGAAATAATAACCTAGAAAAGATTTCAAGATTTTACCAGGCATCAACAAGTGAACTATATGGAAAAGTACAAGAAACGCCACAAAATGAAAAAACACCATTTTATCCACGCTCTCCATATGGTGTAGCAAAATTATATGCTTACTGGATAGTAAAAAATTACCGCGAAGCATATGGGATGTTTGCGTGCAATGGAATCCTTTTTAATCATGGTGGAGTAAGAAGAGGGCATAATTTTGTAGAAAGAAAAATAACACTAGGATTGGGTAAAATAATGCGAGGAGAAACAGATAGACTTGTTATGGGAAATATAGATGCAATGCGCGATTTAGGAAATGCCGAAGACTATGTAGAAGGGATGTGGCGAATGCTGCAACACGATATACCTGATGATTATGTATTATCCACAAATGAAACGCATACTGTTCGAGAAATGATAGAGAAAGCATTTGGGTTATGTGGATTTAAAATAAAATGGGAGGGTAGTGGAGTAAATGAGATTGGATATAATGAAAAAACCGGACAAGTAATGATTTCTATAAATGAAAAATACTATCGACCTGCGGAAGTTGATATATTACTGGGAGATTCAACAAAAGCAAGAACAGTACTGGGATGGAAACCAAAAACATCATTTGATGAGTTAATAAAACTTATGGTGGATAATGATACAAAATATCCATTGTATGTACTGTAGTCTATAGTGTATAACAATAACCGCGAATAATCATAACCGTGAATAAATATATAAATAATATTAAATAAATGAATATATATTTAATATTAAATAAATATGGAAATACTAGAAATACATGGCGACATTAAAAAGAAGTTAAAATACTTTACTGACATAAAAAAAATACCAAATATAATTTTTCACGGGGTATCTGGGTGTGGTAAGAACACACTTGTAAATAATTTTATACACGACATTTATCATAATGACAAAGAAATGATAAAAAACTATGTAATGGAAGTAAATTGTGCACATGGGAAAGGTATAAAATTTATTAGAGAAGAATTAAAATTTTTCGCAAAAACAAATATAAACTTAAAAGATGGCGAGATATTTAAAACCATTATATTATTAAATGCTGATAAACTAACAATTGATGCACAGTCAGCGTTACGTAGGTGTATTGAACTATTTAGCCATTCTACCAGATTTTTTATAATTGTTGAAGATAAGTATAAATTATTAAAACCGATTTTGTCTAGGTTTTGCGAAATATATGTACCTGAACCTATTGTAAACGGTAAAGTAATAAATTTACACAGTTATGCATTGGGTCAAGTATACAATTTAGGAAAAGTAGTAAAAAAGAAAATAGAAAGTCTTAAAAAAGATTTAAAATTAGATAAAAAATATACATTAAACGAACTTATTGAGCTTTGTTTAAAATTATATGAAAATGGGTATAATTGTTTAGATATTATAAATTTTATTCGTAACAGCTCATTGCATGAACGTAAAATATACGAATTTATGATTACCTTCAATAAGATAAAGAAAGATTTTAGAAATGAGAAATTATTGATGTTATTTATATTAAATTTTTTTCTTTTTCGTAGTGATTCCACTTTAGAAAATATTTCATTTATGTAAATGGACGACTTTTCTTTAAATAGTCTACAAGAATCTCGCAATGAGTGGTGTTCGCGATTAATTACAGTATTAACGCCTTGTATTATAGACGGTATTAAGTCAATATTTGAAGAATCATGGAAACTATGTGTTGAAAATGACGAGAAAACGAAATATTTAATGACATTCCAAAATTTTCTTTCAAGAGTTCCAAAGTGGAACCCTAATATTATTTCGCAAGAATGTTCCCGTATTAAAGACAAAAGCAATTGTACATATATTTCAGACCTTATAACATGTGTGCATATCATTCAGTTAAAAATGTTATCATGTATGCGTGTTGGAACAAAACAGAAGAAGATAGATGTAAATATTCCATCTTTAGAAGACTTTGTTCACCATGTATATATAAATGCTGCGCGCAAAGTATACACAAATGTATATTTATTTGAAATGGGTATATCATCATTAAAGGCTCAAAAAAATTCAAGAGAACTGGAGATTATTATTAAAGAATGTATTTTACAGACAGTTCGCGAAACAATTCCAGTCGAAGAATTATTAAAGTTGTATATGAACGAAACGGTAGAAAATGCTATCGAAGTTCATGAAAGGGAGGAAATTATTTCACAAGAACCTATTATTGACAAACCCGTTGCAGGCAATATTTCTGAACCAGCAAAGACACCTATGACCGCAAAACAACTCGCCGAAGAAGCCGAAACACTTTCGAAAATAAAAGCAGCGTCTATGGCATCTACACCCGAAGCATCTGCTGCATCATCTATTGCATCATCAAGTGCATCTGGTGTAAGTTTTAATATGGACAATAATCAAGTAATACCAATTGAAAATATATCTAGCGAGTCTCGTCAAGATGATGATGACGAGGAAGATGATGACGATGACAATAATTATGACGATGACAATGACGATGAAAATATTAAGTTAAGTATAGGCGACAATGTTGAGTTGAATGTTGACCCATTTCCAAGTGAAGATGATGACAATGACAGTAACATTGATTTAAAAATAGAAGAAATCCCCATGATTGACGAATTTTAAAAAAATAAAAAAAGGATGTAATAAATATTTAATAAAGATGTAATAAATATTTATAGCTACTATTCGTAAAAACTCATAATAGATTATTCCTTTATAAAATAAATGGACAATTTATATGTTTCTGCCGGAATTGTTGCATGTATCTTTCTTTTAGCAAAATTCATAGAAATACGGTTTGTTTCAAAACCAAGCGAAGATGAAGCACCCGACTCAAAACCAATGAAGACTGCACTACGTGATGCTGCTATTGTATTTGTTTGTTATATTTTAGGTCATTTTATCATTACTCAATTCAATGAGTCTCCTGTTATTTTAGGCACTAAGCCTGATGTGTTTACAGATGCACCAGGGTTTTAAACGTTTTAGACGCGCATCCACCATATACATACTTATCACTAGTTGAAAATTTTGTAAATATATAAAAATATATATTTACATAATATATCATATATACCATGACAAGTTTTGTAAATGTAAAAGACCTCAGACAATTTTTAAATGATACAAAAGATAACTGGAATTACATAACTCCTTTAGATTTTTATAATAACTATTATTTAAAAAAAAAAGATTACTTTTTACTAGACATTAGAACACCAAGTGAATACAAAAAAATGCACATAAAAGGCGCTAAAAATATATTTTGGTTAGATATGTTAGATGAAAAAAATTTGAAAAAAATACCAAAAAATAAGACAATATTTTTAATATGTTATGTAGGTCACACAAGTAGTCAAGTAATGACTCTATTAAAATTGTTGGGTTATGATGTAGTTTCAATTAAATTTGGGTACGGATTATCTCCAGTAAAGGAAATTCCCGTCGCTGGATGGTTGGACTATGGTCTACCGGTAGAAAAAACATGCAAAAAATAGGAAATAACTAGATAAATAATTATTATACTTTTATAGGTACAATAATAATTTTATAGGTACAATAATAATTTTATAGGTACAATAATAATTTTATAGGTACAATAATAATTTTATAGGTACAATAATATATTACATCACTCCATATAAGACGGCATCTTATCGATATTTAGTATTCTATGTGACGATTTAACCTTTTTCTTGGGAAATTCATAATCCGCAAAAATTGGCTTCGACAACTGTGCTTGTGGTGTATGGTTATGTACACTTCGCGCAATCATCTTATATAATTTAAAATCCGGATAACGCTCCTCGCCATTCGCCTTATACAAAATATTCCTATTTTGGTCATCCGTAACCCACTCCACTATCAACTTGGACAAAGGCTCCTTTTTACATATCGCAGCAACATTACTTATATCATCAATAAAATAATCAAAAATAGAACAGCCCAGGCGACACAAATCAAAGCTATAATTCGGTTCTAAGCGAGGTTTCTTATCGTTAAAATAAGGTTCGCAGTTATATTGTGTAGCGGCATCGCCGTTCATACTGAAACTGTCGCTACATATGACCTTGGATTTATATTTGTAAATAGCGCGACCAAAGTCAATAATTTTGAAGACGCGATTATAGGTAGGAACGCGGTAATATTTCTTATTGTAATGATAATATATGTACTCTTTTTCCGTGTATACATACATAATATTATTTGTATGTAAGTCATTGTGAGTAAATCCGAATAGTTTTTGATAAGTAATAAGTGTCATAATAACCTGCATTAAGGCAGACCTCCACTCATTTTCGGTCATTTCCTTTTCTTGCATCATGAGAGAGTCGAGAGTATTTTCGCATTTCTCTAGCATAATTGCCGATACTGGGAAATTTTTAATTGTTGCCCATAGGGTTTCATCATCTTCGTATCCATCATCACAATCTTCAGATTCATCTTCTCTTTCACTATAACTATCATTATCATTATCATTATCATTATCATTATCATTATCACTATCACTATCACTATGATTCTTATTATTGTGATCTTTGTTCTTACCCTGACAAATACTACCTTCTTCGCTATACTGTTTATCCGAAATATTTTTTGAGTTTTTTTTATTCTCTTTTTTACCACCGCTTACAGGGTCATCGAGACAAATAATATCATCAATATCACAGTCACTTCCCGAGCCATCTTCGCTTGTATAAGATGAACGCGACGAGCATGAACCGGATATAAAAGAGTCACTTTCGTCATCGTTAGCAAATTGGTAGTCTTTGTTTAATACGATACTGTCTACTTCTTCAACTATATTGGTATTATCGGAAGTAACATCATCTAAATTCGAAACTAATACTTTTTCATCAGCTAATAATGATGATGGAAGATTACTTTCGGCGGAAACATTAAATATAGAATTCAACTCATTGTTTATTTTGTCAAACTCTTCATGAACGACAATAAATGATTCATTTATTATTTCATTTTTTTCAATAGTAATTTTTTCCTTCTTATTTTTTGTATTTTTTTTTTGTCTATTTGCATATTTTGACTCAGTGTTATCATGTTCAATATTATTGTCATCGTCATCATCTGAAAATTCAATGTCTTCAATCTCAAAAAGAATATTCTTATTCTTATTAAAATAGGGATTTTTATCTAAACACTCTATATCATCAATTACGTTATAATAAAATTCTTTTTTAATAGCATTAAAAGAACCATAGAAATTAAGACCATGAATAAATTCATGGCAGTTTAAAACTTGGCTAGATAAATATGAAAAAAAAGAGTCAACATATGCTGCATTATTTTTATCATTTGCTTTTAACAGCCCTCTTCTCTCAAGTTTTGATAGCACTGGAATATCTAAAACATTCTCGTTTAAATTTTCATATTTTCCCAACATGTATTTAACAGGATCAATCAAAGGAGAAAATTTAATAAAAATAGGTTTATGAAGAATTGTTAAAGACTGGGAAGTACTTTTGAAAGCATCTACTACCGCCGCCTGTATGTTATTTTTATCAACAACGCCAGATAAAACAGATACATAAAAACGCTGGTTCAAGTTAATAGAGTTATAGTTTGTTTCATTTAAATTAAAGTAGTTTTCGTAAATAGGCATATAGTTTTTACTGTTTACTATCCCAAGTTCAGATTCTTCTAAAGAAGCAAAAAAGTCACGATTGTTAATCTTTCTATAATTTAGAGAAAATGTACTTTCTCCAAATACAGGCTCACTGTCGCAAATATCCATTGTTGATTACTTAATTATTTAAATACATATTTTTATTCCTTTTTAAACTAATAAAAAGACTAAATAATAAAGTTAGTATGTTGAAAGTTAGTACGTTGAAAGTTAGTATGTTGAAAGTTACACCGACCGAAAAGAAAAATGAGACAAAGCAAAACTTATTTATATATTCTATAACTATGTTTTACACCTTTTAACATTTCAAACGCCGATTTTATAATAAAATTGAAATATAAATAATCAAAAATATAGTATTTATATTTAAGATGAGTTCAGTTACCGAAGAAATACAACAACTACAATCAAGAATATTAGAATTGGAAAAACAACAAAAAGAAAAAGATGAAATTGATAAAAAACATTCAATAGACCATAATTTTAAGGTCATAAATGATGTATTAACTGAAAAGAAAAGTGCGATTAAAAATAATAGATATTCTAAATCAGTTCCATTAGCAAGATATTACGACCAAGAACTTGTTACACATTTAGAAGCTGTTTATAATATTCTACAAATTGTAGATGAAAGATTAAAAAAATTAGAAGAAAAATAATCGGCGTTTGAAATGAAAAAAGGTTTAAATAATTTGTTAAATGTTTCTTTTGTATTTTATTTTGTAATATATCTTTTATAACCTTATCTATGTCTTCATAGGTATTTGGACTTTGCTTTTTAATGTAATGTTTTAACTGACTAAAAAATTCCTCAATAGAATTTGTTTCTGGATGATATGGAACCGAATATAATAATTTATTACTATCATTTTCTATCTTATCCTTTATCAACTTTGATTTATGAATAACCGCATTATCCATAATTATTAAATAATTTTTATAATTATTTTTAATGAATTCATCATAAAATTCTAATATATCTGTTGTTTTTACTCCTCCTTTTCTTTCACCATATAATTTCCAACCAACCACTTTATCTGC
>Ga0194129_10000154_pt1 | contig 135658 bp, 142 predicted proteins | sample TA2KigCa35mmetaG_FD_150862 | JGI IMG/M metagenome (GOLD analysis project Ga0194129, IMG submission 150862) | Freshwater microbial communities from Lake Tanganyika, Tanzania - TA2015038 Kigoma Deep Cast 35m | ecosystem: Environmental > Aquatic > Freshwater > Lake | place: Tanzania: Lake... | reverse complement strand
TCATCGGAAAGCATTTCTTCAAGGTCTGTTTCTTCTTCAGTATCTTCATCTGCTACATAAACTTCTTCGTCTTCATCAACTGCATAGGTTTCTTCTTCAATAACTTCTGTGCCATCGTCACTACCATCATCGCCAGTAGTTTCATCAGCAAGCATTGTGTCATCAACTACATCGTCTGTTATGCCGTCGATAATACAACTTGTATCATAAGGATTAACTGCACAATCGACTTCCACGACTGGTGGATTGTTGCTTCCTAATTCGCAACTTTTATAAACGCCAGGAATTGGATCACCAAAAAATCCATTTGAACAAGAATATGTTCCTGGTTGTAGTTCAGCATATGCATACACGCCACTGGCGCCATAACGAACAACTCCAGCACTGGTAAGTGTGAAAGTGCCATTCTCATTGGCAAGATTATTCCAATATAAAAATTCTGGTATGGGTGGTGGGGGTGGCGTAAAAGAAAACATGAAACTTGTGTTTTCTAGAAAATTATCATTAATTCCAGAATACAAAAGTTCATATTCACCATCATTCCCCTTCAATCCTGCCGTGAAAAATCTGCCGCCAGTGTTTAAATCCCCATAATTTAAAAGTACATTATTGTTACTTTCATATAAAGTAATTTCAAATGTACTGCGAAAATTATCATTATAAAATATTGGCATGTTATACCAACCGACAGTAAATGTTTTGTCGCCCCCAACACCTTCTGTTTTATACCAAGGATTAGTTGTTTGAATGTTTATCAAATCAGTCTGAAGTGCAAATATACCATATTTGTTACCTGGATCGGCGAGATTATATCCGCTGCAACAACCGTTGATAGCACCTTGAAATCCTAATACACCATTACTACTAATAAATGCACTTGTAAAATTTTGCCCATAAAATGTAAACTCAAACCCAAGATTAATTGGATTGGATACTTGATCATCCCCTAGATTTAATGGCGTACCTTGATTTTGATTTAATTGCTCTAATGGTGTTGGTGCACCGACAGGCGTTTGCGTGTAGGTGTAGTCAATCTGCTGCGCGAGCGCAGGAGACGCTATCAGGAATAATAGAGCGAGAAGTCGCTTCATTAGTTACCAGCTGGCAATGCTTCAGGAAGATCCTCTGTAGTTTCTTTCTTCCAAACTTGCCACCACTTTTTGCGGAAATCTGGTCGCTCTTCTTTGTTTGTTTCCCACTGTTCTGTTGCTTCTTTACCGATCTTACCCATATATGGGCAAGGTGTTCCAGCCATTTCCATAGCCTTGAACACGCGCTCATCTTGACACATCATTGATACTGCTGCGACCTTCATGCCCATGTCGTATAGAGTCTTGGACAACTTCAAGCGTTCGCAGTTCATATCGCGAACTGCCTTACCAGCAGACAAACCGATGACCTGAGTTTGAACAGCACCAGAGACACCTGATACACAGACATCTTGGCTATAAGTTGAAATCATAGGAGCGATAGCACTAGCAGGTGGCGCTTTGATTTCTTGTTCAACTTTCGTAATGTTTTCGTTGCGATTGATATTCGTATTTGTATTCTCAGTCTTTACATTGCTCTGGCTTGTGCTTTCTGATTTGTTCACATTCTCATTCTTATTCACATTAGTGCTTGTACTTGTATTTACATTGTTATTATTATTTGTATTGCTACTAGTGCTTTCATTCTTATTTACATTCGTGTTTGTTGATGTAGAGGTGTTGTTATTATTATTTGTGTTTACATTATTTGAATTAATGTTTGTATTATTATTATTTGTATTCGTACTTGTAGAAGTATTCACATTGTTGTTATTGTTTGTGTTTGTGCTCGTAGAAGTATTCACATTGTTATTATTATTTGTATTTGTGGAGACGCTCACATTGTTGTTATTGTTTGTATTCGTGCTCGTAGAAGTATTCACATTGTTATTGTTATTTGTATTCACAGAAACACTGTTATTGTTATTATTATTCGTGTTTACACTCGTAGAGGTATTCACATTATTATTTGTGTTTACACTCGTTGAGGTGTTTACATTATTATTGTTATTTGTTGCAGTCGTGGTGTTTACATTATTGTTATTATTTGTAACCGTACCACTCTGAATGTTGTTATTTGTGTTTACATTCGTATTGGTGTTTGTATTTGTTGAACTTGAGGTGTTCGTATTTACATTGTTGTTGTTATTTGTGAGCGTTCCACTTTGTATATTGTTGTTCGTATTCACATTATTATTCGTACTATTCACCGTAGAGGTATTCACATTTGTGTTTGTAGCAGTGCTAGTGCTAGAGTTTGTATTATTATAGTTTACCGTACCACTATTGATATTATTATTTGTGTTTACATTGTTATTGTTATTCGTCGAAGTAGAGGTCGACGTATTTGTATTCACATTATTATTTGTGTTTGTGGTCGTTGCGGTGCTTGTATTTTGATTAATATTTGTCGCAGTACCGCTTTGAACATTGTTGTTCGTATTTACACTCGTTGAAGTGTTTACATTGTTATTATTATTTGTGACTGTGCCTGATTGAACATTATTATTTGTGTTTACATTCGTGTTGTTGTTCGTATTGGTCGAGTTCACCGTAGAATTAGTGGTGACCGTTGAGACAGTTGTTGTTTGTGCGATCGCTGCTCCTGAAATGAGGAGAGCAAATACAGCTGCTAGTAATTTCTTCATTGTACCCTCTGATTGTTACCATAACGAAACAATCAACAAGGATAATGATAAATTTTAATGCTTTAGGAATGCCTTTATTTAGTAAAAACGACGGTTTTCAGGCGCATTATAACCGAAACGGCTTTTTTCTTCAAGAGATTTCATTAGTATCCAAATGTTGCTTTTGTTGCATCATAATTCTGAAGCACTTCACTTGCAGTCAACTTATGCTGGTGTGATTGATGCAGATCCATCAACAGTATACCATGCGCTAACAGCATCACTTCCTGATGAAACATAAACTTTGTTGTCATCTTCATTGAATACAAGTAATCCTTTGACCTTGTCAATTGTATTTGTGTCGCTTTCAATTGATGTTAGATCATCTGCATCAACTACTGATAGTATGTTTCCGATCGGATATCTGAATTGATTGTTACCAACAAATTTAAACCATATTCCACTGTTTAAACAAAGATACAATTCACCACTTGCGCCATATGACAATGTTCCAGCAGTTCCTGAGGCTACATTTGAAGCTGGCGCATCAGCCCACAAACCAGTAAAATCTGTTGGACCACTAGGACCTTCTGGACCTATTGGTCCTTGAGGACCTTGTGGACCTGTGCCACCACCAGCGGGACCTGATGGTCCTGTTGGACCAGCAACTCCTGGCGTAGAAACTGAAAATGTAAGCGCAATATCAGCATCGTTAGTGAATTCTGTAACACCTGAAATAAATGATACATTTATATTTGCATATAAAATACCAGGATTTGCAACAGACTCATCAACAAGTAAATATGAATTAGCGTTCATATAAACAACATTAGCAATTGAATTTTGCTGCGCCATTGTAATTGTGATCATTGAGTTTGAGTTAGATAAAAAACTAAAATAACTCTGTCGATCAACAAGATATGAATCAACAAAATTAACAAACATTTGATTTGCTTGCGACAAATCTGTGTTGTTTAATTTAAAAGATCCTACAGATGGTGTTGTTGCTGCTATTGAAGATTGATCATATTTAAAAATCAAACCTTGTGTTGGACCTGAAGGACCTTGAGGACCTGCTGGCGCTTTTGTTGATAAAATATCTGAAATATTTGTTGGCATAGTTTATCTCTAACTTTGATCAAAAATTTGAAGTATATTTAAAAAGTTCTCTTCATCTCTTTTTCGCGAACCCCAAACAGCAAATTTACGATATAGTGGGTCCACAATTTTTTTCTCAGCGTCTTGAACCCATTGATATTCTTTAGTGCGACCATTTTCTTTATAAGATTGGACCAATGGATCTTTTTGTGTCTTAGTCCAAAGACTATTGTAATCAGTGTCATATTTTAAGTCGACATCAATAACCCAATGAAGATTATTTATCACGAATACAGAACCTTCTTGCGCTTCCGATAATGAGCCTCTTTTCCATATAGCAGCGCAACAATAGTTAAAGTTTTTAGCATTTAATGATGTGATAATCTCATCTGTTTGTTCGCTTGCACCAACAATCACAGGAGTGCCAGTTCCAAGATTTAATTTACCATTTTTATCAGTTTTCCAAGATGAAACGCTCTGTAAATCTACTTCTCTTTTACTGTTATCGATAAAAAATTCAGAATTTAAATACCACTTTGGTGCAGGGAAATTTTTAGTATTTAAAAATGTTCCAATAGTTTTTCTTTCTCGTGCAGGTATGTTGCCTGTCCATTCGGATGGAGACCATATTCCAGAACCACCAAAAGCACCACCAAAAATCTCGTCCAGTCCACCTCCAGGATCACGATCCCTTTTATTCATGTGCCAAGGTGCAGGGAATCTTTCTATGTCACCGCCACCAAGTTCCATTAAAAAGTCATTAATACCGATTATTCTTCTACGACCCAATCCAGGATGTATATTTGGATAGGTCCAGTTAGTTGTAACGGGAGAATTTACAAATCCGATGTTGCCACCTGATTGCAAATAACTTTTATATAGTGCTTTAATTTCAAGTGGGATTATTGCCGTAAGTGGTCTCTGTGCTTTTACAAATGGATGATCTTTAAATGCTCCTTGTACAGCTCCACCAGGTGGTAGTGGTACTTCTAAGTTATCATTCTTAGGATCATTAAACCAGTTTACATAACCATCTTTACCGTACACGCTCCCAACTGGATATGTGATACCTGTTGATGCACCCATGTCAAACACTAGTCGTTCTTTTTGAATTACAACAGGAGATGCGTGACCAACTCCTAAATCTCTAAAGTTAATTAATCCACCATGCACAATATCCCATATGTGATCAAATTGTTCTAAATCTGATGCAGTATAATTTGCATAAAGTTCAGCATAAGAATTTACAATCGTGACTTGAAATCCAAGTTGTTCCTCTCCTTTTTTTAAGAAGTAGGCAATTTCTTTCATTGTTGTTATATCTGCGTATCTATCACCAGCAGATTGATCCATATAGACTCCAAAATCAACACTATTTCTGTGAAGACCACCAACAGTATCATATCGAGACTCCTCAAAAACATATGGATGTTTATATTTTAGTTGTGCGGTTGTTCTATCGGAAGTGGTAATTTGACATTGTGGTCTGTAATTTTGTCCATCCGTATAATATGTACCATAATATTGTGGGAGATTTCCATAATTAGGATCTAAGTCTAAAATTCTATGAACCTGCTGCTCGAGCTCAGACCCATCGTTTTTTTTAATATTCGATGGACTTTTTCTTAAATGAGAAAAACTTTCTCTACTAGTCATAAATGGTGATGGATCATCTGCTAGTGCAGATAATTTAGCATATATTTCATCCCAAGGTCGACTAGTAAATTCTATTTTTGTTCCTGTCTCAGTTACAACAGCGTCTTGATATTGTCTTGGCCAAGCAAAAAATTTTTTTTCAGGATTAGTTGCAAATCTTGGTGGTGCATTAGTATCTGGATTTCCATAGTTTACAGCTCTTGTTCTATTTTTCCTTAAATTCTTAAATGCATATTCCCAGTAGGTATTTGGTCGACCTTCATATGCAAACAAATATGCATTTCTTTCATTAGCATAACCAGCAGATTCTGTTGTTCCTCCAGGGCGATATAAAGTACTGCCAACCTCTTCGCGCACGATCAAAACCTTTCCAGTTTTTGTGCGTGGTGGTCGTTTGAACCAATAACCAGGTCTTGATCCACCAAAATTAGGCATTATATTTTATCCGTAATTTACAGTAAGTGTAACATAATAAATCGTACCATCATAAAATATGTTCATCATGTCAATTGCGTTAGATGTACCAGAGAAAAATTTAAATCCTTGCGCAAACTTATATCCATTTGCTGGTGTAATTTTATGAGTTCCAACAGAATTTTGTTTGACAATAATCGTCATGCTTTGTCCAGCAACCATATTCTGTGGTAAATTAATTGTTGTTGCACCAGTGACTGTGATGATTTGAATTGCGCCATCGTTTCTATTGAAGTTCACTGAACCATTTACATTTCCTTTGTTCACAACAACTTCTTTATACTTGAACGTCATTCTATCAGCGTTCGTTCTTGTCACTTCAATGTTGTCGACTTTTACATTTGCGGCAAAAGTAACATCATCAAGAACACCATTTGTTCCCTTCAATCTTAGCATTGATCCAACATTAGTTGGCGTTGTTGCAAGAACACTGATGTCATAAGTCACTGATGGACCAGTTGGACCAGATGGACCACCAGAAGGACCAGAGGGACCTTGTGGACCTGTTGGTCCTGCAACACCAGCAGTGCCTGTTGCGCCAGATGCACCACTTGGACCTTGAGGACCTTGTGGTCCACTACCTTTTGGACCTGATGGACCTGTTGGACCTTGCGGTCCACCAAAGTTTGTTGTAATTAATTCTGTTACACTTTTACATGCTGGCATTTATTTTCTCATTTAATTTTATTAACTTCGTGGACCTTGTGGACCTGTATATTCATCATTCGCAATGCTACTTTTTTCTGGTTCAATGATAACTCTGCCATTCTCATCTGTCCAGAGCGTATCATACATATGTTTATCTTTACGTTCGCCAATGATTAACCAAGAAACTTCTGCATCAGATGTAACATTTTGACATTCAATTGTTAGAATATTTCCAGTGACTTTTCCGCGAACTGCATCCCATGATGTTTCATTACTTGTAAAGCAGCGAACTTCTCTACAGAGTGCAACAAAAGTTCCTTGTGTCATACCAAAATGATTATCAATATTAATTGTTGCAACACCATTTACAAGTTGAACTTTGCCGCTGTAAATCGAATCTGCCCATGGACTTTCAACGAAAGAATGCACAAGATAATGCGAGTTGGATTTTTCAGCAAGAGGATGTTCAATTCTAAATGAACCAGATCCCTTTGACAATGCTCCAGTTATCGTTAAATCACCTTCGATAGTCTGGTTACCAGTGTTGGAAATCAAAGTTTTAAAATTTGTCCATGTTAATCTGTCAGTTTTATTTCGATATCTAATAAAACCTTGATACGCAAATTCTAATTGCACTGGTCCAACAGAACTTAAATCTGGATCAAATACCAATACGCTTCTTGAATCACCAGATCCAATTACTTGATACCAACCATTTGAAGTTAATGCTTGATATTTGGTGTTTGCATTGGTGTAGTCAGAATAATCGCCACCTCTATATTTGAAAGATTCAGGACCTGATGGACCTTGAGGACCTTGTGGTCCTGTTGCGCCTTGTGCACCTGTAGCACCAGGATCACCTTGTGCACCTTGAGAACCTTGAGAACCTGTTGAACCCGCAGGACCCTGTGGACCTTGTGGTCCACCAGAAGGACCCGATGGTCCTTGTGGTCCTTGAGGACCAGCGACAAATGGTCCAGATGGACCTTGTGGACCCTGTGGTCCTGTTGATCCTGTTGGACCTTGTGGTCCAGTTGCACCAGTAGATCCTGTTGATCCTTGTGGACCTTGAGGACCAGTTTCGCCTTGAGGACCTTGAGGACCTTGCGGTCCAACAACACCTTGTGGTCCCTGAGGACCTGTATCACCCGTTGCACCTTGAGGACCTTGTGGTCCTTGAGGACCAGTTGAACCAGTTGCACCTTGCGGACCTTGTGGACCCTGTGGTCCTGTTGATCCTGTTGGACCTTGTGGTCCAGTTGCACCAGTGACACCTTGTGGTCCTTGTGGTCCTGTTGATCCCGTTGATCCCGTTGATCCCGTTGAACCTTGTGCTCCTGAAGGACCAGATGGACCCGAAGGACCTTGTGGACCTTGTGGTCCACCAGCAGGACCAGAAGGACCTGTTGGACCTTGCGGACCACCCGATGGACCAGTAGGACCAGCAGCACCTTGTGGACCTTGTGGTCCTGTTGCGCCAGTAACACCAGTTAAACCTTGCGAACCTGTTGGACCTGTTGGACCTGTTGTTCCAGTGGTGCCTGTTGCACCAGATGGTCCCGATGGACCTTGAGGACCTTGAGGACCTGTAGGACCTTTCGCACCTTTTGATCCTGATGGACCCGATGCGCCCGAAGCACCTTGTGGACCCTGTGGACCAAGAACACCTTGCGGTCCCGTTGGACCTTGCGGACCACCCGATGGACCAGTAGGACCAGCAGCACCTTGTGGTCCCTGCGGTCCTGTAGAACCTGTTGTGCCAGTAGATCCTGTTGGTCCTTGAGGACCTTGAGGACCTTGAGGACCGCCAGAAGGACCTTGTGGTCCAGCAACACCTTGTGGACCTTGAGGACCTGCTGCACCTGCTGTACCCGCAGGACCTTGGGCGCCACTTGGACCTTGTGGACCTTGTGGTCCACCAGCAGGACCCGATGGTCCTTGAGGACCTTGAGGACCAGTGTTTCCAGTAGGACCAGAAGGACCTGATGGACCAGACACACCTTGTGGTCCCGATGGTCCTTGCGGACCACCAGAAGGACCTGTTGGTCCAGCGACACCTTGTGGTCCGATTGCACCAGAGGGACCTTGCGGACCCTGTGGTCCTGTTGATCCTGTTGCACCTTGTGGTCCCGATGGACCTTGCGGACCGCCAGAAGGACCCGAAGGACCTTGAGGACCTTGCGGTCCTTCTTCACCTTCTGGACCTTGCGGACCAGGAACATTTGATACGCCACTCGGACCTTGCGGTCCCTGAGGACCTGCTACATACGGACCCGATGGACCTTGCGGACCTTGTGGACCAGCAACATTTGAAACTCCAGAAGGACCCGATGGACCTTGAGGACCAGTAACGCCAGATGGTCCAGATGGACCCGAAGGACCTTCTGGACCTTGTGGTCCACCAGCAGGACCAGAAGGACCTGTTGGTCCTGTTGCACCACTTGGACCTTGTGGTCCTGTAGGTGGTGTAGCATTCCATTTTTCCCCATCCCATGTGTACAGAGTACCACCAGGAGTTACATATGTATCATCGATAGATGGATTACATGGAAATGATAATGGCATTATTTTTTACCTTGGCAATGATTTTCTTTTTAATGTTCTTGGATAAACTGGTCCAGAGCTTCCTCTCAACCATTCGTCAGTTCTTGGAAAAACAGCACCTTCACTTTTCCTTTCTTGATGATGTTTTAGATATTTATTTGCTGCTCCGCGGAGACCGTAATATTTGCCACCGCCACTGTAATCATCAGCCGTACCGAAATCAGAAAGTTGATTTACTCCAGCATAATGTTTAACGTATTCTTGCGCCATTGATTGCGTCATTCTTGGATAAATTTCCATTACGCATGCAAGCATTCCAGTTACTTGCGGAGAAGCCATACTTGTTCCAGATTGTTTCTGTTGTCTATATCTTTGATCTCGTAAATCAGTTACGAATCCTGGACCTGGAGATCTTGCAGTCACTGGCCAACCTCTATCGACAGCACTATTGACTCTTTGTCCTGGCGCAAAAATATCAACACGTGTTCCAGCAGTGCTGAAATCTGCTTTTCTTTCATTTTGAACATTGTCAATCGCACCCACATCAACACTATTTCCCGCAGCTGCTGGAGTTCCACCTGCATTGTAACGGAAACTTTCTCCATTTCTATAATATAATCTGTTTAAATGATCTGGGTGATTTTCTGCTGCTGCAGTTTCATAAAAATTACCAGCAGCACCAACCATAATCACACCATCTTCCATTGCATCTTCAACATCGGCATCTATAGATGATAAGCGCAAACTACACAATCCGAATGGCGCAAATCCATATTGTTTCATTAAATTAAATGTCCATCCACCCTGTGGTCTTATCGTTTCGCCTCTATAAGAAATATAATCAATTTCAGACAATCCCCAAAATCTGTGCGTAAGCGTCCAACTGTTATTTACAATTGTAGGGTTTCTTCTTTTGGTTACATTATTAACTGATTTTCTATTATGAAATTCTCTTATGTAATCAAATAATAAGTTTGGATCAATCTTATTTGAATCGCTGCCATAAGGGCTAATATTATAAATGTTTGCTTTTCTTGCCCAGCCATTCGTATTTCCGCAGGCTAAACCAGCAACATGATTTCCATGCTCTATATTGCCTGCGTTTTTTTCACTTGAGTAATCATAATTTCCTGCCTTTGTATTATTTACAAATGGATTTAAACTTAACCAATTATATTGAACGACTCTTGAGCCGCCACTTCCATCTGAATTTAATGCGAATTCTGGATGATTTGGCAACACATATCCATCTACGATTACAACATCAACATTATTACCTTCAGCATTTATAATGACTTCGCCGCCGATTTCTCCATTGGCATCAGATCCCCATCCTGCGACTTGTTGTCCAAGATAAGAGCGAAACAATCCCCAATTTAAAAAACCAGAAAATCCTTCTGGTGCGCCAGCATATTCTGTATTTGGATTTGTAGTTGATTTATTACTCTTACTCCAAAAATCAGAATGCTGTTTATAGCATGGTGTAATGCCTATTCCTGGATTATTTTTGACTGGAATTTCAACATCCAAAACACGAGGATCACTTTTTATTTTTTGTGCTTCTTCTTTTGTTAAATAATAATGTGTGTTTCTGCTGATTAGTCTGCGATTCGCAACATCAACTCTTCTTTTCGGTATGTACAGATTTCCGCCAGGAGTTTCCATGTCATCATAGAAATCATCCAAATCTTTTTTATCTTTTAAAGTAACAACATACTCTTCTAATTTGGACATTTTAGTCCTCAAGTTTTACAAGCGTAATCGTAACAGTAATAGTTCTAGTGGATCCGCTTAGATTTTTAACTGCGATAGGAATTGAGTTTGTTACAGTATCTTCGTTATTATATCCAACTACTGCTGGTGAGAATGAAACAGTTTGTGCACCAGTTGTAATTGCTTCAGCAACAACACCTGCTGTTGCTTCTGGATCAGCATTAATTAATCTTCCTGCATCTGCTGTTCTATTTGCTACAGAAGTATAAATGCGAACCCAAGCAGCAGCATTCGTTTGTATTTTATATAATGCGTATCCTTTATATCCACCAAAAGATAAATTTCCTATTCCATCATTACTCAAGGATGCTGTTGTTACAGCAAATGCTTCTCTAGAAGAGAGTGCACCGCCGCCGCCACCGCCACTACCTTTTCCTGGTATGGCGCTGATCCATTGAGAGCAACCATCACTTTCTACGCGAATGTAGATAAATCCACTATCTGAATCCCACCAAATATCACCAGTAGATGGGCTCGCAGGTGGAGAACCAGAAACCGTTGCTCGCTGAACTGGACCTTGTGGACCACTTGCGCCAGATGGACCTTGTGGTCCTTGAGGACCCTGCGGACCAGTAGGACCTTGCGGACCCTTCGCGCCGATCTGAGCAAACAATTCCCACGTCGCGCCATTGTAAATAAATTGTACAATTAATCCTGCTTGATCTAAGCATACACACTGACTTAATTTTTCAATCGTAGAAGATGATGCAGCATAAGATTGAAATGTAGCAGATTCATAATTAGCAAATGTAAGTGGTGCGCCAGTAGATGGATATGGGCAAACAATAAGTTTATTCGTTGCCCAGTTACCTGTGTCAGCAACTTTAATGTAATCACCAACGACAGGATTTTGTGGTAGCGTTACAACAAATGAACCGCCAGTTGTATCAGCTAAAATGCGATCATTGGCAACTGCTTGATAATTTGCAACTCTGAGCGTCCAAGGAAAGTGCGGACCTTGAGGACCTTGTGGTCCTTGAGGACCTGTTGGACCTTTTGGACCTGAAGGACCTTGTGGTCCAACAACACCCTGAGGACCTTGTGGACCACCTGCTGGACCTGTTGGACCAACTACACCTTGTGGACCTCTGGGTCCACTTGGACCTTGCGGACCAGCAACACCTTGAGGACCAGCAACACCTTGTGGTCCTTGTGGACCTTGAGGACCTGGATCTGGCATTAGTTAATAACTCCAATCATTCAAAGACTCTCCAAGTTGTTCCAGTGTAGAACAATCCAACGCTATCACCATTTGTGCTAATAGTTAAATCAACCGCATCTCCGCCGATTGTATTTCCATTTCTTGCAATCGTTAAACTATTTGTTCCAAAAGAACCACCAGCATCAGCAAAATAAATTGCTTGTCCAGTTGATGGGCTTGCTGGTAATGTTGCAGTAATAACGCCGCTAGATGTGTCGACACCGTAACGATTTCCTGCTGCTGCATTAAAATTTGATGTTTCAATTGAGAAAGATAAACTGATCGGTCCGCTTGGACCTTGTGGACCCTGCGGACCTTGAGGACCATTAGCACCTGATGGACCCGCGACACCTGTATCACCAACATCACCTTGAGGACCTTGAGGACCTGTTGGACCTTGAGGACCACCAGATGGACCGCTCGGACCTGCTGGTCCTGATGGACCTTCTGGACCACCAGAACCTGTTTCACCTGTTGGTCCTGATGGACCTTGCGGACCTTGCGGACCAATCACAGTTACACCAATTGGACCTTGTGGACCTGCTGCACCATCAGGACCTGACGGACCAGACGGACCCTGAGGACCTTGTGGTCCACCAGCAGGACCCGACGGACCTGCAGGACCTGCTGTAGCAGTTACTTCCCAAGTATAACCATTGTAAATCAATTCAACAGTTATATTTTTGACGTTTATAATTAAATCGTCGTATAATGCTTCAATCGTTGATTCATTACGAGCAACAGTTAAATTATCTACGCTAAAATCACCACCATCTGTGATTACAACATAATCTCCTGATGTTGGAGAAGCAGGCAATGTAAGCGTAAATCCACTATTTGTTGTCGTATTTGCAATAATACGATCGCCGTTGACTAGTGTATAATTACTGTCTTTAACAGCCCATGGTGAGAGTGCACCTTGCGGTCCTTGTGGTCCTTGAGGTCCCTGTGGACCTTGAGGACCTTGTGGTCCGAGTGGACCGCGAACTGCAGAATCTTGAACTACAACGGTTGTTTGTTCTGTGGTTGTAACAACAGAAACACCGCCATCAGTTTCTACAACTGAAATAACTTCAAGTACACTCATCTAGTTACTTCGCCATAAACTGATAAATCACCATAGAGCAATTTTGTGACTGTGTTCGTGTTATCTACTAATTCTAGATCGTAGACGTATTTTGTTTTTGGTGGTTTGGATGAATCATTCAAATCAACAAATATGTCTTTTGTTCTGATGGCAGGTAATGTAAGCGTCAAAGTGCCTGTTGCACCACTAATTGCGATTTCGCCATTTGCGCTTGTAAGCGATTCAGTTACAGTTGCAGAACCATAGGTGCTGCGTATTTGCATTCTCGCGCTATAACCTGTAAGATTCTGAACTGATCCATTGGCGTATTGAACGGAAACATTCATACCAAAGGTGCTTCCTTGCCACATAATCATATCATATCTGTTAGCTGAGATGTCTGCCATCTTTTTTCCTCTGAATTCGTTATTGTATATTTAGTTATTCTACAAGTTTTCCTTCTCTTGAGGTATAGGTCTTATCGGGATCCATATGCTCAAAAAACTCATATCTTGGCTCTCCTGGAAGTATCCTTTTACCAGTGGTTTCTTCGCCGATATGTTCTATTAGATTTTCGCCATTTGAACCTTTTAGATTGGCTGCATACATCTTATGAAAGTAATCCAAATACACCATAATCATACCCTCATTTAGATTAAATTTCCAATAATCTATAAAGGGATGATCTGTGATATTTTTTCGATATAAAGAGAATATAATCGGAAATGTCTTATCATTTTTGCTATAATAATATTGCTTGAATTGAGTATCTGTATCCTCTATTTTACACGGTTCTTCGTGAAAATACCAAGGTTGTCTTTGTAAAACAACAGATGCCATATTTGAATCTGACTCTAAACATTCTATCATATCATCTATACAAATGTTTTCTTTTAGAATTACATCATCTTCTTGATGCAAAATGTAATCATAGTCCTGAGTTTTTAACCAATTAAAGAAATTAGTCCATGTTACAGAGAGTCCAAGATTTTGTATATTTTTCCACAATAGTGTGTTATGAACCTTTCCCAATAACTCGAATATATTATCATTGCGAGTTCTAGGATAATCATCAACAATTAAACGTGTAATCTCATGGCTTCCATAGTCTAGTTTAGACCAGGATTCTATTGTGGGCAACAGATATTTAATTCTGTTGCAAGAAAATACAATGTGTAGAATCTTCATCAGTATTCAGTATTAAAGAAAAAAGTTTGAAATAATCTACCATTATATAAATTATCTCCAAAATAATCCAAAGAAGCATGGTATAAATTGCCGCGATACATTACGATTCGATTGTATTTGTTTGCGACATAATCTACCATGTCCCATTTTGTATAGTCATATCCATCTAGATGTGGCTGAGTGTTATCTTCTCTTACATATGATTCGGTTTCTTTATGGCGGTATAATGCTGTTCCTGCTGACAATGGCGCATTTGGAGTTAGATAACAAACTGCTGCCCAATTATTGTAACTATCAGCATGAATCCATGTTCTATCTTGTGCTGTGCAAATTTGAAATGCACCAGTATATCCAGAATGTTCCATCCAATCGGTAATATTACCTGCGGCTTGATAAACAATATTTTGTATACTTTGTTTTAGATCATCGGGTAAATATGGTTTAGTTCTTAGACCAGGATAATTACCACGAACTTCAAATGGTTGCGATAATGCATATTCCCGCACAGCATTTGGGTTTTGATAAAAATCATCAGTTACAATTATTGTTGTTTTCATAATATTAGTAATACATAAATCTACCAGAAGTGCCATCCCATCCACAGACAGACCATTCAGTTTCAATTATATCTGATTCAAATGATCTAGACAGATAATAATAAAGTATTTCCATATCATATTGAGACATTGATGGTTGTTTTAGAAAGTGTATAATTGCATCATTCATATCTATTAGTTTATCTAAATGATTTGTTGCAAATGAAAATAGCACTGTACAATATTGTCGAAGGTAATCGTCCTGTTGAGAATGTCGCAAATCAACATGGTGAAATCTCCAGTCCCAATCATTACCCCATTTAAAGCAAGATGGTTTTTTAAAAAATATTTTATTTTTATTTTCTTCAGTAAAATAATCTGTAAAATTAAATAGATTATATCTTCCGCTCACTTTAATAATAAAATCAAACTCATTGACATATTTTTTATATTGTTTAAGATAGGTATTGGTCATCAAACATTCGCATAAACTTTTATTTCTATTTGTGTTTACAATCTCTGCAATTTCTGAGTTTATGTTTTTTAATGACACAACATTTAAGTTGGGCATAAAGCGTAGATGATTTAGTAATCCATTTGTATCATTTGAAGAATCTAACAACACAATTTTTGCATCTGGATGAGCATTATGTATTGAAGTGATAGTACCAACAGTTTGCCTAAATCTTTCGTCAGGTGAGAATATACTCCGCACTTTGGAATAGGTGAGTCCAATATCACTCGGTTCAATTGTTGATGTAATAATGAATAACTTTTTAATCATAAAAAGAATTCTTTATAACTTTTTGCAAATATTGATGATGTTTTTCGTGGATTATTTCGTCGGAAAAATTTAATCCCCATTTTCTACATTCCACTGGATCAATGTACTTTATGTTTTCCATCGCATTTAATAATTGTTTAAAGTCTCTGATTCGATACCCCGTCTGACCATCAAGAACTATCTCTGGGAATGCACCCCAATCTGTTGTAATCACAGGAGTACCAGACAAATTAGCCTCGATAATCATATTACCGAATGGTTCAACATAATATGTCAAACCAAGAAGTGCTTTTGCATTTTTTAGAAGTTCTTTTCGCTTCTCAGCATGCACATAACCGACTAACTCAACATGGTCAGGTATTTTATCATAACCAAGATGACGTAAATCATCTGCAGGACCTGCTATAATAAGTTTTTTATTTAATTTTTCTGTTGCTTGTATCGCAAGATGTATACCCTTCTCTTCCATAACGCGACCAAGAAATAAAAAATAATCTTGTTTCTCGTAAGAATACTCAAATTCACTAATGGTAAATGGATTACCAATCACCGCATCAAACCAAGATGGTTTCATCAGCATTCCATTTTCACCATAATAGTAATGCATATTTGCGTAAGAAGTAAACACACGATATGGTGCAAAAACCCCATTAGATCTATAACCAATAGATGGTTCAATGACTTTACATTCTGAATTCATGTCACAGGCTAATTTATTATCAATACCAAAAAAACAAACGATCAGATCATCTTTTGTTTTTCTTTTTTGAATTTCGTTTCCTGCTGCTTGATTAAATGCAGTTGTATCTGCGTCAATCATACCAGGAACATTTACATGTTCGCAATTTACTTGTGCGCCTTCAATACCATAGTGAATAAACTCATAATGGTTAGAAAGATGTTTTATGTATTTGTATGCGTGTACCGCAAAGGGATCAATTCTATTCGTCAATCCTGTTGGATTGCGAGGATTCGTCAATAAATGTATTTTCATAAAATAATAAAATTATTGCTTACTCATCACAGCAATGTACATACCGTTATGCCAACCTTTATTTGTTGTGCTTCCATCAAGAATCCATTCTTTGTGAGTGTTTAAATTTAATATCTGTATGCCAGATTTAGTTCCTATTCTTGCAGGCTCATAGTTCCAATCATCTACAATATAGATAAATGGATTAGTTAGATAATCCACAAAATGCGTTAATGCTTTTTCTTGATGTTCAGCTTCATGTCTTCCATCATAAAAATAAACATTAGTTTCATGGATTAATTGTTTTTCGTCATCAAATAAACTAAAACAATCACGATTAATAAACTTAAAGTTTGTTATTTGATGATCAACACATGCTTGATCAAACCACTTTTTATTATCTTCCATAGTCCCAAATTCACAAAAATTATCAATGGCAACTGCTTGTACATTATTTTTATACAATGCAGAAACAAAAGTGGAACCTTTATGAACTCCTATTTCAAGATACTTATCACCTTCTTGAACAATTTCATTTAATAATATTCTTCCTTCACGAGAAGACATTCCTGGAAGTTGAAAAATCTCAACAGGCAATTTTGTTCCATTATCAAGTGTCGCTTTTTGAACTGCTTTGTCAACGCGATCAATATATTGATCAATCATGCTAAAAATCCTGGTTTATAAACGGTTTTCCCACCTTCAGTCAATGCTGTTAATTTTTGTTTACGATTTGGTCCTTTGGTTGTATAGGAAGCATGGACCCAACCTGAGTTTGGTCCTTCCTTTGGATCATAGAACTCTAGGATAATTTGATCGAATTCACAATTTTCACTGACCCATTTTGCTAGTTCAGGATTGGCAAGTCCGTCAATTTCAAAGTCGACAGCCTCTCCATTGCAATGTTGAGACTTGCTAGAACCACCAACAGCACTGTTAAGGGCAGGACCACGGTAGCCAGAATTAATACGCACGGGCTTATTAAAATGACGCCGCACAGGTTCAAGAATTTTTTCGCATACATTTTTAAGATTTTGAGCATGATCAGCATTTGGCGTATTATCGATTCGCTTACGAATCGCAGTTTCTGATTTTGTAAATTCTTTTAGATTAAAGTGTTCAGATAATTGCATTTCTGGATTTACTTTTCCAGCAGCAGGTGTAGCAGCTGGAGCAGCAGCTGGTGCTGCCGCAGGTTTTGCGACTGGCGCAGGACCACTTAATTGTGCATGGTACGTTTTCGTCTTATTCGTGCGATCTTCCAAGCCGTGAGTACCACCATTAACCTTTTTAGTAACGGATAATATCGAAGCATCATTTACTCCTGTATCACATAATGCCCAAAGTTTATTTTTTTCAAAGAAAAACATCGCTGACTCAAATGCAAGTTCACCAGCAACAAGATCTGGATTTGTCATTACATCTGGACGATTGCAGTATTTAGAAAACGCGAGATAATTATCACGACCTGTTAATTGTAACGCACCACGTCCACGAAACTTCCAACCATCACCTGTCATCTCTGTGCCATTACCCATGCGTCCAGCATAGACACGATTTGCAATCGCTTCTGGCTTGCGCTCATACTTCAATGCTTCTGCATCTGTCTTGAAATATTTACCAAAAATACCACGCAATCCTTTGGCTCCGTAGTTTAGATTCTCGGTAAATGCTTTGAACCCACCCGTTTCATGAGCAGTTTGCCCAAAGAAATGTGCAGCGCGAGCTGGTGAAAGTTTATAATAAGCAGCAGCGGCACGCAGAGTCCCAGGACCCCACGCACCGTCTGCTGTTACGCCAATTTTCTTTTGTAATGATGCTAAACTCATATATCACCTCAAGCAATTTTATCTTCTTCATCCTCTGCTGCTGCAACACCAGCGGCAACGCCAACTGCGCCAGCCACAACGAGTGGAGCAACTTGAACGACAGGCTCTGGAATTAGATCACTTGGTGAAACATCACCGAGCGAAATTTCTGGTGCTTTAGGTGGCTCAGGTAATGCATCTGGCTTTTCGCTTTTACCGAGCATAATGCCTGAGAGAATACCAGTGAGAAAGGTTGCAATTGGAGTAATCAACTCAAAAAACTTTGCATCATTGGGTGACTGAGTCATTGGCTGAGTCACAAAGATGAGTGAGTAAAGAACTACAAAAACAATTCCTGTCAATGTAAATGCAAGTGAGAGACCGACTGTAAATTTAAGTCGCGCCATCAATTCACTTTCTGTATATCTTGGACCTTTAAACATGATTATTCTCCTTTGGGTTCACAATTACAATCTGCTGCGGGTGCAGCTTCTTCTACGGGTGATTGCTCTACTGGTTCTGGCAATCCATTTAATTTGTCATAACACAATCCATCAGCCTCACATATTGGGCGATTACACTCAGGCTTATCCTTATTTTCAGGATCCTGACATTCGTAACGATAAGTGTCTGAACACCCAGCCAATAATAAAGCAGCGAACAAAAATAATACTGCTTTCATTTGATTACCTCTTTCCGTGTTTCAAATAAAACATAGCACCTGTTGTTTCATCTTCAATGATCACAGCTGCATTAGGATTCTCTTTTATGTAGGCACGAATTTCATCACCTGCTTCATCGCGACCAACATAACTCGCGTAATGCTCAAACTTTTTTTTACCAAGTCTTGCTTTATAAAATTTATCAGATGGTAATTTAAATACTGCCTTTCCACCAAACATTACGGGTGGTTTGCGGCGAAGAATCTTACCGCCCATAAGTAATCGGTCATAACCCGCAACACCAACATTAACAGCAGAACCAAGACCGCTTATACCTGCTGCGCCCATAGCGTTTGCTGGGGCATCTTCTTTTATGTATTCTTTAAATTTCTTCATTTATTTGACTTTTATTTAACTATTCGGTAAAATAACTATGTCTGGCTTTAAGTTGCTCTCAAAAATTCCTTAGTATACTTACAATATAATGCTCAAGTGGTATGTCGCTAGAAATAATATTCTCGCCACGAATACCTCTGACAATTTTTGGCATCGCAGAAGTAAATATTAAGAATGTCTTCAGTGAACTCCAATCTCTTTGATCAATTCTAAAAAATAACATTCTTGTGCTTGCTTCAATGCCAAACACATTCTGTAGTACGATTAGATGATTTAAAATAAGTCTTTCCTTTATCTTACCATTCATACGATATCTTTGCAATAATCGTTTGATGTATCTTATTTTTTTATAATCTTCTTCGAACTCGCTATGAATGCAGTTGGGCTTATCATAACTTTTTGCTGCAAACAATAATATATTTTCTTCAATCAAATTGTCAAACATAGATTAATATTCGTTAGTGTTACCTGCGTCATCGTCTCGTTTGCGATACCAGTCAGAATGACGAACAGCAATCAAATTGCGATTTGAATTGAGAATTTCATCTCTATCCATGCCAACTAAATCTTTTAGTTCTTCATTCGATACAACTTGCGCATAGCCATCAACATATCCATCTTCGTTTGTATCATAAACGATGTACATGTAATATCCTGTACCACCAACAGCGTAAACAAGTTCAGCATTTAGATAAAGAAACTGTGACGTTGCAGATGCTGGTAAAATGACACCATATCGCTCTAACGTGCCGCGAAGTTGAGCAAGTAGAATTGGTGCATTCTGATAAGGTCTTTCTGTAATAACATCTAGGTCACTATTTAAAGTTTCCATATTGCTCATAACATACTGGTCATCGACTTCCATGACCTCTTCAGTTTCTTCTTTTAAAAACTCATTAAATTTAAGCATTTTCTTACCTATTACTTGTTCAATTTTAATGAATGAGCGTGTGGTTCCAATGAAGGATTCATATTGATTTTATTAACCTTTGATTTTGCAGCGTCGACCATTCTTTCTGCTGCCTTGCGTGCTTTGTGTGCGCCAAGAGTTCCAGCTTGATGTTTCTTCTCTGGTTTTGAGAGCGCATCAGACTTGGCTTGAGCAGCACGAACAGCAGGTGACATTTTGTATCCAGCATCACGCTTGTCAGTGTCGACTTCTTCGCGCATTCCTGCTTCTCTTTCTGCGCCAAGTTTTGCAGCAAGTGCCATCTTGCGACGTTCTTCTTGAGATTTGCCTTTAAACTGTGGAGCATCAGATTTTTGGAAGTCTTTGATCACATCGCCCATCTTGGCTGTAACGAGATTAATTTTTTCATTCACTTGCTCGACTTCTTCTTTGGCTAATTTATCAACAGCCTTTGCAATGCCTCTAGATCTTTTGGCAGCAAATTTTCTCATTGTTTTTGCTGCTAAATCACTACCTCTTGCAACATAATTTGCTGCATCACCTTTTCTGGCTGCATCCGTTTCATAACCTCTTTGAAGTCGACTTGCTGATGCCACATCGCGCGTTGCTTTTTTAACATAAGAAGCAAGTGTAGACTTCTTGAGTTCATCAATCTGCTCGACTTCTTCCTTGACATCTTTCTTCTTCATTCTCATGAGATTATCATGGAATGCTTTGGCTTTATCTGGATCAGTTTGAGCGAGGCGATCATAAATCTTTTTATTATTCTTATCTACATCAGTTTGCGTACCCAAACGCCACTCTGCTTTCCAGTAAGATGGACGAAGTTTCTTTTGTGCTTCGTCGATTTCTTCGACATCCTCTGCCTCAACTTCGTCTTTCTCATCTTTGCCTTTGGCTTTTTTCATGACATCCTTGCCTTTTGCAACGACAGTCTCATCACCACCTTCTTTATCGTGACTTTTTTCTTTCACGACCTTTGCTTCTTTGATGAAGAAACCAAGAGCACGTTGTTGTTGAGAAACGCGAAGAATTGCTTGATCTTCGTTTGCTGCTTCAATTAAACGAGTAACTGTTTCAACGCGACGACGCAATGAAACGTGTTCATGTGCTGGATTTGTATATTTAAGTTCGACTAGATATTTCATATTAGTTACCCTTCTTCATTGCTTTTTCAGCAGCTGACTTTAAACGAGCTTTGATTACATCACCATAAGTGATTTTTGTTTTATCGCCGTGATGCGCAGCGAGTGCCTTTTCTTTTGGAGTTGTTGGAACAGAACCTTCTGCTGCTTCGTTAGCAAGTTCTTTTTTTGCTTTTTCTCTTTTCATTTCAGCAGCACGTGTTTTTACTCTATCAAGGAATGTTTGTTTTCCCATTCTATTCATAGCAGCTGCTCTTTTAATCATATCTTTTCGATCTTTCGCTCCTTCATATCCAGTGATTTCATCAATCTGCTCGACTTCTTCGTTCATTTCGCCATCCATATAATTGGCGGCTGTAAGAATATAATCTTCGGCGAGAGTAATCTTGCTCTGCACCCACTCTGGCAAATTATCATTATCTTCTAACATATCATGGAGACGTTTGGCGTTTGTCAAAATGCTACGAAGCTGAGACTTTGCCATATCTCCTTCGTAATCGTATTCACCCACATCTGCCGCATCTTTAACTGCTTCGTCTGTTTGCTCGACTTCTTCTTTTGCCATAGTTTTTTCCATTGATTTGTGAACTGCACTAATTGCGCCTTTCATTGCTCTGCGAGCAGCACTGCGTGCAAGTCTATATCCAAGAGGATGTTTACCTGCTGGACCTTTTGGTTTGTCTTTGACTGGACCGCCAAGAACATCTTGTGCTTTTAATCTTGCTGTTTCTTCGCGATCTGTTACGATATTTTTCATTCTACCTTCGTTCATGACTGGACCCTCTAGTTCTACGCTATCGCCATGATACTTCATATCAGGTGGATAGACTCTTTGATGCATTGGAATATCTTTAGCTGGTTCTGGTTTTCTTGGTGTTGGTGCTGGCTTTGATGCTCTTTCTTTTTCTCTCATCGCCTTAATAATCTTTTCTTTTTCTTCTGGGCTTTTGCCGCGAGTAGCAGCGATCACATCAGAGATTTTGATTTCATCAATCTGCTCGACTTCTTCTTTTGCCAACACTTCGCGACCGAAACGAGTTGGACTGTGACCTCTTGCTGGATCAACATTGCCAGCTCTCATTGCCTTCAATCCTAGTGAACGAACATAAGCATTTTTCTTATCTTTGTTCTTTTGAGAAGCCATGAGATCAGCAATTTTACCTAATGTTCTTTTATCTTTGTCGCTGATCATTTGTTTTCTGAGAGTATCAGTCATTGCCATTGAAGCATCTGGTTTTGCTGCTTCATCATAATAAAGCCCACCCTTGCCGCTTGGTGCTTTTGGTGCTAATTTCATATCATCTCTTGGGCTCATAGCAGTTGATGGCTTGTCAGCAAACTTAGATGGCTTGTTAAGTGCTGGTTTGTTTGCAACTTTTTTGATCATTTTTAGTTTTAGATCAAACATCCTTTTTCTTTTTGCAGCATCATCAACAGATTCATTTTTTGCTTTCTTTGCTCTTTCTGATTGATATGGATCAAGAGAAACTTTTGGATTAAACCCTGCCTTGATACTGGCTTTAAGATCTTTAATCGTGGACTGTCCAGCACCAGCCATTACATTGCTGCCACCAGAACCCATTGCTCCAATTGGTTGACGTCCACCCCTATCCATGTATGCTTTTTGACGAGCGGCATTTATTGCACGAACAGAACCTGGTTCAACAGCAACTGTTTTTCTTGGCTCGACTTTCACACGCTTTGCTGCAGCAGCAGATTTGCCTTCTGGCTCTTTTTCTTTTGGTGCAGTTGGCATTTCCATGCCATGTTTCTTATACCATGCCTTCTGAGAGGCAAGTGACATTTTGTGTAGTAGTGGTGGGACTTTTACTTCTGCCATTTAATATTCCTCAATCTTTAATCTTAAGTCGTCTGTTCCACGTTTAATTCTATGAAAAGTATAGGCTGGAATCACTAGTTCTTCGCCAATTACCAACGTTCTTGGTAACTCATTATCAAACTGTATTTCCCAACCCTCACCTTGTATAACTGTTATAATTCTATTTTTCTTATCTCTATGCCAAACCAATTCTTCGGCTTGCACGTATTTTGGAAAAGTTCTTATGAATGCCTTATTATTTAGTTTTTCATCTAAATAAGGATTCATAATTACCACCACACTTTACCTGAGTTACTAAAGAATCTTGGCCAACGGCAAGCCCAATAAGAAGCACTGGTGCGATCTTTGTTTGTCAAACAATGATGACGCGCAACAAAACTTCTTGTGGCTGCAGGATCCATATATTTCTTTTTCATTCCAGATTTACTGAAACTGATCTTACGAACGCTGTCGCCGACTTTAACGTATACAGCACCACCACCACCTTCTTGCCATGGTTTGCCAATGCCTTTGCCGCCTGTTTTGTCTTCTTCATTTACAGGAACGCAATTAGGAACCATCTTGCCGCCTTTCTTCTTTAATCCTTTTTGCACATATCCAGACCAGCATGCTTCCTCCAAACCCTCTTCAACTGGATAATCAAGAACAACAGTTTGACCTTCGTACTCAGCGATTTCACCGATATCTGATTTGAGCATGTCAATTTCATATTCGTCGGCAGGTGTATACTTGCCTTCGCTATACAATTTCTTGGCTTCATCAATTAACTCGAAGAACATATCTGATCCTGGACGAAAAACATTCTCGGTAAAGGAGATATTATTTTCTGTGTGGTATTCAACAGCTTCTTGAAGTGTTAGTTCAGAATTATCTTCTTTTACAAGTTTCCATCCAGCGATATGATCGCGAACTCTTTTGTATCCTGGTGGAACTGAATGCCCCCCAGGAGGAGCAGGAATCTGACGAGGAACAGGCATTGATTTACGAATCTTTGAAAGTGGCTTCGCTGATTTATATTCAAATCCAGGAGGTGATGACATCGTTGATGGATCGATCTCGTGATGAGTTTCTGTTACTCTTGATGTTGTGACTGGGAGACCATCAAGATATGAAAATCTCATATTTCCTGGAGTTCTTAATCCCTTCTTTAACTTTTTAGTTTGAATATCTGGAGTAAAATCTACTCCATCTTCTCTTCCATCTTTTTCTTTTTCTTCTGCAAACCGTACAGCATTATCTGTGTTACTTCCTTTTCCAATTGATTCATTTGATCCGCATTCTCCACAGCAGTTCGGTGTTCCGCATTCTGTGTGTTCTTCATATTGCGATACAATGGATTTTCCTCGCTTTGCAGGAACTGCCACAGGTTTTTTATTTGGTTCTTTAACTGGGAAAGCATCTACTGGTTCTCCTTGTCCTGGTGTCATAGCAATAGCATGCTTTCGGTATTCGTCCGCGCCAACTAATTGCATCTCAAATATTGCATTAATATCTTCTTCGGTTTCTTCGCGTAAATCTTTATCTGCTGTGTGATAAGTCTTACCTTTGTTGATGTAAGAATTCACGCGCGCATGACCCCACTGTTGTGGTGTCGTTCCTGGACGATGTCCAGAATTCCAAGCAGCAACACCACGACGATAAACTGCCTTGAGTGTTCTTAAAGAAACACCAGACTTTTCTGCTTTTGCAGCAAGAGACTTATCTGCTGCACCTTCATCGATTGTTTCTTCAGAAACTCGACCTGTCTCTTGACGCTTATTCATCACTGCAGTAATGTTACCGCTGCGTGGTGCTTTGCGAAGTTTCAATGGTAGTGGCTTATCTTCTGCTTTAACTTGTTCATCCATCATTTTACGAACAGCGAGAGTATGCTTGCTTGGCTTCGTTTTTGATGTTGCATCACCAGGAGCAGGTGCATATGCGCGTGAATCTTTATCAGAATACTTACTCATCTTTTTCCAATGAGCCTTACGAGCAGAAGCAGTTGCATCTGATAATTTACCAACATACTTCTTTGGTAGACCTGACTTATGCTTTGCAACTGGAGCAAATGTTTTTGCTTCAGATACTTCTTGTATCTCTAGATCATGCTCTAACAAACGAGAAAGAAGTTTTTCAATTTGATCAGCAAAAAATACTTTCTCAAAGTCTGAAGACTCATTTAAATTAATTGAGTTATTAAATTTAAAACATTCAACTGATTCGGCGAGTTTTTCTGCACGAAGAAACTTATCAATTCTTTTATTTTCCGCAAGTGGATTTTCACGCAATGAATTTCTTAAACGTGATACTTTATTCGTAACTGAAACATAAACGTAATCAATATCATAACCTTCAAGAATAGAATTTACAACAGCAATTTTATCTTTATCAATAGAACCGTTAATAATAATATTTTTCTTTTGTTCAATAAGTTCATCTGCAGCACCATTTAGCACATGATCGATTTGAACTTCAGTTAAATCAAAGCGAGAAAAAATATTACTGAGAACATAATCTTTTCCGCTTCCTGGACCACCAAGTAGAAAAATACCGACTGGATTTGTTGATTCCATTTGCATACCTGCTTTTACCTTATCGTGTATATGTGCGCCCAATTTTGGATCGCTGTAATGTGAAACAAATTCTTTCTTTTTTCCAGCAGCAACTAATCCGCGAAGTTTAGAAGCAGACATACCTTCCGCTCCTTCAGCATCAGGATCACGATGTCCAGCTGATTTAACTTCTACTTTTTTAATTCCAGGAAATTCTTTTTTTCTGTATTTAGAAAGTAATCCATGAAACTCTGCAACACGATCTGAGCCAACAATCATTGTCACATGCTTATGACCTTTTGATTCTAAATGCTTCATTGCATCTATTGCAGTTTTTACTTTATCATTTGACACAACATTAGCACTAGGAAATAATTTTTTCATTGCGCCAACTTTTTCTTCATGTGTCAATGGATTTTTTTTCTTATCTTGAGTATGCGATGGGAAAATATAATGACTTCCACCAGTTTCTTCAGCATGAGATTGGACAGCTGATACAAGTTTACCGTGACCTGTTTCTGTTGGCGGATTAAATCTTCCAAATGTAAATGTTGCTCTACTCATTTCTTTGCTCTCAAGAGTGCAGTTCTTGCGCGATTTTCTTTACTAAATTCTTTTCTATTTACAATCTTTAAACCCTTGGCAACGAAACCTTCGCCACCTGATTCTTTACCGCCAATTTCAGTGCGAACGCCACCATGGGCAGTTCTATTTAAATTATCTGCCAAAGCGTTAGTTGCTTGTTGCATATGATGATGAATTTGAAAAGAGCGATCAAATGCCGTTTTATTTTTGTCTACATGCGTCAAATCAGCATCACGTTGTGCTGTTTTTGCATTTTTGGCTTTTTCGGTCTTTACTTTATCGATTTCTTTTTGCCAACGTTTTTGAAGATGGGCTTTGTAGCCTTCTGTATTTGGTTTTTCACCAGAATCGACGGTTGAATTGACGTAAGTTCTCATATGCGTTTCATGACCAGACAAATGCCCATAGTTATGATCCTTCATTAACTTTTCTGCGGCTGATATGTGAGTCAAAGCAGACTTTTTAGCACTTGCAGGTATCTTTCTTTCTTCGGCAGACACCGTATGATCGACAAGATGCACGTCAGGATGACTTCCGAACTCTGATTGCGACTCAATAGGAGTTGCTTTTCGATTAGAACCCTTTAATTCAGTATGAATAGTCATACTGACCTTTGATCCAGCGAGTTTTTTACCTTCTGGCGAGTCTTTTCTCACTGAATAACTGATTGTGTTCGGTGTATGACCGATTCTACCACTCTTTTCAGCCCTACTTTCGGGTGTAGACATAAATCCACCCTGATATTCGCCTTGTCTGTTAGGTAAAACCTTATGACCATGGGCTAAAAGCGCTTTTAGAGGCTGCATTAGGTATGGTTTAGCGCCATGTTGACGTTCAATATCGTCATTAGAGTAGTTATAGTCTGACCCAGCGCCTTTGTACTTGACTGCGACTCTTCCTTCTTGGTCTTTTTTGATCAAAAATGACATTCTATCGTCAATTTTTTTTGTGAAAGGAGTGCGACCCATCGCAATTCCGCGAAGAGTTGTGAGTGCATAACGAGCAGCTTGATGACCGTCAAAACTACGGTCTGAGGGATGTTCTATATGTTGAATGCCAACAGGTTGTTTGGCTTCAATTAAAAATGATTCAACAAAAAACTTAAATCGTTGCATAGTTTTCCACACTGCGGGATTACTATGATATTTAGTTATTTTGTTTAGTTAATAATTCATAAATAATGGTATCAATTGTCTCTTGAATGGTATAATTCGGTCTGTATCCAAGCTCTTTCAGCTTGGTATTATCCATAAAAAATGATCGGGAAGATTGAACTGTTTTGTGGAAATCTTTTTGCTCAATGGTACGAATGTCAGATCCAGAGTCCATTGCATCCCGAGCATAACGAATAATATCACGAAAAACTATTCCCTTTCCGTTTCCGATATTGTAGATGGAGTTGACTTCTCCTTTGCTGACAACCATATCGATTGCTCTAGCGCAATCCCTAACATCAATATAATCACGATAAAAATAACCAGAGTCGTAGAGATCGACGGGTCGGTTCGCAGCGAGCTCGCCCAATAGATATTGGACCGCATTTTTCTTCGCAGAAACCTTTTTATCTTTCGGACCCAATACATTTGCCAACCTCAATATACGATATTTGAGTCCGAACGTCTCGCAGTATGACATGAGCAATTGTTCGGCGCATCTCTTTGTGATAGAATAGAATCCTTTTGGATCACATGGATCAGTTTCAGGAATTCCTCTTGAATCTGCTCCGAAACCACAGTCCTGTCCATAAACAAACCAAGAACTGATAAAGTTAAACACCCCATCTTTCTTGAACGATTTTATATAGTCTCGATAGTTATCGAGAACATTCATTAAAACAACGAGGTTAGTGTGTATATCCAACTGACTATTGACATGGACATTATAATTGTCGACAGTGCTAATAAAATATACAGCGTCAGAACTGAATACTCCCACATTTTCTCTGTAGTTTTTGATGAGAACATCTTTTGAGACTTTGCAGTATTCGCTTCCAACAAATCCATTTCCTCCGAAGACATTTATGAGTGCCATTTTTGTAACACGCTTTCGTAATATTCCCAGACTGTATCGCCATAATGTGGTGGACACCCAACAAAGAACACATTACTCAATGCAAGATTAGCATTTGGATAATCTGCTGCATTTCCAAGATGCTTGTATCCAGGATGTAGTAGAATATTGCCAGCGAAATAATTACGAGTTTGAATACGATTCTTCTCAAAGAAGTCTTGCAATTTTGCCTTTAGTTCTGCCGTCTCTGTAATAAGAGGAACTCCAAACCAAGATGGATCTGCCTTTTCGAGATGATTTGCTACACGAACACCAGGAACATATTTCTCAATCATCTTTGCGATTTTATTGAAGTTCCATCGACGCTTCGTGTCAATCTCATCAATCTTTTTCAACTGCTCAATACCAATCGCACCTTGCATGTCTAGTGGTTTGAGATTGTATCCCATGTTTGTAAATAGGTATTTGTGATCGATGATTCCGTTGTATCCTTCGAGCCACTTGTCGAATCGATTACCGCACGTGCCGCAAGCCAAAAGATTAGCAGCACCCACGCAACGACAATCACGACCCCACCAACTAATCGAACGCGCTGTATTAATAAGTTCTTCGTCATTTGAGCAAACCATGCCTCCTTCGCCAGTTGAGATGTGATGTGCTGGATAAAAAGAAGTTGTCCAAGAATAATAATAGTCAGTGAGCAACTTGCCATCCCAACGAGTGCCCAATGAATCGCAGTTATCGCCAATCAAATAAAGATCATTATCTGCACAGAACTTCGCAATCTCATCCATATCTGGTGGATTACCAAGCACTGGTGAAACGAATACAGCAACTGTTTTATCTGTCAATGCTTTCTTGACGAGATTGACATCAAAGTTCAATGTGTTCATTTCAATGTCAACGAACACTGGTTTGAGATTATTCTGAACAAGCGGAGCAATCGTGGTTGGAAAACCAACAGGTGATACGATGACTTCATCACCATCTTTCCATTTGAGATGTTTCTTGAGCGCAGCAACCATGGTAAGATTGGCTGATGAACCAGAATTTACCATATGGCAATGCTTCACATTAAACTTACGACCAAATGCCCATTGAAACTTACCAACATTCTCGCCAGAAACGAGCCACTTACCTGTGAGAAATGCAGTCACGCCAGCAATGATTTCTTTTTCATCAAAGAAAGGACCACTGTAAAACACTGTGTCTTTTTCAGGATTAAATTCCTTACAATTATATGCCCACTTCGGCGTGCCGACTTCTTCAACAAGTCGTTCAATCGTCTTTTCCACATCAGTCTTCATAGTGTTTCCTTAAATTGATTAATTCTTTTCAAAAGCGCATGTTTTACTGGTGACATTCTTTCATATGCAGGAATAACACAGTTAGATCTTCTTGCAGCTGTTACCTTTTTAAACTCTTCAGCAGTCCACCAATCACAATTTAATTCCATCAATTCAGCAATTTCATGTGTTGTAATTGGATCCCAATTGACAAGATTGTATGGACCAGTAGCATCTCGTTCAATCAAATCAACAGCATGTTCCACAGCCTCATCAATGTCTGTGATTGAATTTAATCCACCTTCAACTAGTTTACCTGATTTCGCATAATTATACAACTTTTGTAACAGATTTTTTTGATTGTGAGATCCGTCAAATGGCAATCTAACTCTAAAAACTAAACACTTATCTTTTAACAAAATGTCTGAAACACCCTTGCTAATAGAATAAGTGCTGCCAAAGAAGTTTGGATCATCATATTCATCTATGATTTCGCCCTCATAAATGCACCCACTTGAGAAGTGTGCGAATTTAATTCCTGCATCATGACAAATTTCATAAAGACGCAACGGGAATATTGCATTTGCTTCCATTGTTTCTGCTTTATTTTTTTCACAAGCATCAACATTTGGTACACCCGTAACACCAGCACAGTTCACTACCCAGTCATATGTTCTATAATTAAGAAGCAAATTTTCTACTTTATAGTGTGGACATAGAGTTACTACATGCCCATTAATTACAAGTTGGTCGAACATCTTTCGACCAACCCAACCTCTACCGACGACTAATATATTCATTTTGTTGCAGTATTTTACTCAAATACTTCCCATAGTCAGATTTAGAATATTTTTCTGCAGAAGCACGAACTTGATTTTCAGTGATCCAGGCATTCTTAAATGCAATTTCTTCAGGACACGCAATCATCATTCCAGTTCTACGCTGAACAGAACCCACAAACACAGAAGCTTCTGATAATGATTCAAAAGTTCCTGTATCAATCCATGCGATACCACGATTTAGATATTCAACTTTTACATCATAGTTTTTGAGATATAGATTATTAATATCTGTAATTTCTAACTCGCCACGAGCAGAAGGTTGTATCTGCCACGCATAGTCTATTACTTTATTGTCATAAAAGTAAAGTCCAGTGACAGCATAATTACTTGGTGCAATTTTAGGCTTCTCAACAATTTTAACTGGACGACCCTCTGAATTTTGCTCAATAACACCAAATCTCTCTGGATCAGAAACATGATATGCAAAGAGCGTACAACCACAATTATTCCAAGTTGCTGCATTGAATCGATTAATTAATTCGTTTCCATAAAAAATGTTATCACCAAGAATCAGTGTAACATCATCTTTGCCAATCCACTTTTCACCAATACGAAAACATTCAGCAATTCCTTTTGGTTCTAATTGAACTTCATAAGAAATTTCGATTCCCCATTGAGATCCATCGCCGCAAAGACGTTTAAATGCTTCGACGTCATTCGGTGAATTAATAATCAAAATATCTCGAATACCTGCCATCATCAACGTTGATAATGGATAATAAACGAGAGGTTTATCGTAAACAGGCAATAACTGTTTTGATGTGACCTCAGTGCATGGATATAATCTTGTTCCTAGTCCACCAGATAGTATAATTCCTTTTCTCATTTGTACCACTCCAATGTTTTACGGATTCCCTCAGTGATGTTAGTCTTTGCTTTCCATCCGAGTTCTCGTTCAAGTTTTGACGAATTCATTGCGTATCTAAAATCATGACCTTTACGATCGGCTACAAAATTAATCCAGTTCTGATACATGTGAACTGGTTTTCCTATAACGTCAAGGATCAAAGTAACTATATCAAGATTACTCATCTCATGACCGCCACCAATATTATAACGCTCACCCGATTTAAAGTTTTCACCAATTGTTAACAATGCATCACAATGATCTTCAACAAACAACCAGTCGCGAACATTTTGCCCAGTGCCATAAACAGGAATTGGTGTATTGTTTTTAATGTGGCGAATTACTGTTGGAATAAATTTCTCAGCATGCTGTCGCGGACCGTAGTTATTTGAGCAGTTGGTCACAACTGCATCAATTCCGTGAGTATTCACATAGGCGCGAACAAGATGATCGCTGGCTGCTTTTGTGGCAGAGTATGGATTGCGAGGATCGTATGGAGTTTTCTCAGTAAATGGCAAATCATCATAAGAAAGCGATCCATAAACTTCGTCAGTAGAGACATGAACAAGTTTTCCCTTATATTTACGAATACACTTTAGAATGTTGTGAGTGCCATCAATATTAGTGCTGAGGAAATGATCGTCGCCAGTAATAGAATTATCGACGTGAGACTCAGCAGCAAAATGAAACGTAATTTCTGGTTCATAGTCATGATATAATTGATCAAGTAAAACAAGATTTCGAATATCGCAGCGACGAATAACTACTCTATAGTCCTCGAAAAGACCATAGATATTTTTTTCGTCAGCTGAGTAAGAGTAGTTGTCTATGATGACAACTGTATCGGCGGGATGCTTCTTTAGATGAGCAAATACAAAATTAGAGCCAATAAATCCCAAACCACCAGTCACAAATGTAGTCATAGAAAAACCTCAATTTACTACATGAACAGTCCAACTCACTCCAATAATCTTCAAAAGAAATAAACATATTACTTATTATATGCTTCTGATCCTACTTCTAAATAAAATTTGGCTTCATTCGCCTCTTTTCTTAATTTAGTTCTGATTTGAAAAAATGGGTTATTTGTTTTTTTATCTAAAAAAACTAAGTTATTACCTCTTTCTTCAACTATTAGTGTAAGATTTTTACTTGCAGCATCAAAATATTCTTTTGTTATCTCTTTTACTTTACCACTTCTAATATCTATAACATCAGCATAATCTGATCCAAATATGCTTTTGCTTAAAAAATTTAATGCATTTTTTGTAAAATTTGGAGAATTGGATTTTGCGCTAATTTCATTTTTCAAATCCTTGTACATGCTTTCTATAAGTTTGAATCTTGCACTTTTCTCAGTATTTGTTTTCGCTTTTTTCGTAAGTTCAGTATATTTTTTTGCAGCGTCCCAGTCAATTTTAAATGCTTTTGCAAGATCTAGCATACCATTATATGGTGATAAGTTTGCAACTGTTGAACTTTCAGATTTTAGTGAAAATGGAATACTTTGCGTTAACAGTTTTTTCTCTGTATTCTTTTTTCTGGCATAAATCGAAAGAGTAACATCTCCCTTCACTTCACCACCACTTGATTCACCAGCCACACCATCTGCTATGATAACAAAATCTACAATTTCACCCTTATTATTATCTAAAAATGAATTAATTGCAGCGTCGATTTTTTTGATATAAGATGGAGAATTATTTATTGAATTTATTAATTGATCAATTTTTTTAGAAATATCGCCAACATCTCTACTCTTGGAGTACATAATTTTAAATTCTTTATCAAAGGCACCGCGCACAGATTCTCTTGACTTTAAGCGCATTTCAAACATAACATTAAAAATATCTGGTGGTTTATTTTTATTTTGCCTTTTTAATTTTTCAGCAACAGTATACTTAAATCTTCCACTAGAAAACATGCTAGTATCAACTTTAGTTCGGATTGTATTTAATTTATTCTTATCGATTTTTGAGTATGCAATATAAAGAGATAAAGCAATTGTAAATATGCCTTCTATAATATCGCCTTCATTAATCTTAGCCATTATTTTTATAAACCTTCTTAAGAAATCGTTTCCAAACTCTAGGATCTTGTTTCCGAAAGTGCATTCGATACATAAAGATGGCTTCACACTCTCTCCAGCCAATCTTATGTGCCTTTCGTAACTTATTTATATCTAGTTTCTCAGCCTGAGTTTCATAGGCATGAGCATCCAATTCGTCTGGATTTCCATAATACATAACCTTGAATCTGTTTTGCCTTGGCTTTGGTTTATATTGTTTTTGTAGTAAAAATGGGCGCTGTCTTTGTTGGTATTTGTGCCGATACTCATGATGTATCGCTCGAATTATTTTTATGGCTAAATTTTTAGCACCATCTTCTGTTATAATTGCTTTTTTAGAATCTTGAGGGAAGGAGAGTTCTATGTAGATGTGTTCAGGAATCACATCAGATATTCGATGGCAATAATGACCGCTTATGATAACATTATGATCTGAGTAGTATTCTTGATCATATCTTTCAGAGCCAAATCGTACGATATATGGTTTGAATGCTTTATTCAGGCTACGAATAATAGAAGGAATGTGTTTTTCTCCTACCCAATTTTGAGCAAGAGCATAAACTTTCTTTTCTATTTTTTCAAGTTTCATCAGACCTTTAGATTCTTAAACTTGTCAGTCGATTTTTTCCCACGATCAAATACTGGTTTTGATTCTGCTTCTTGCATTATTGCATCTTGCGCTTTTTGCTCAAGATCATATAATTTCATTTTTGCTCGATCGACACCAATCGTGAATCTTTTATGAAGATTAGGATCATTGTAGCGATTCTTCAACTGCTTTACGAGCATTTGATTTAATTTCTGCAGTTCCTCATTACTCACCAGTGCAAACATGAAGTCAGCCGTTGCTGGTAGACCAAATGATTCAGAAGTATCCTCAAGACCTGGATCAGAGTTACTGAAACCAGATCGAGTTGTTTGAGTTGCAGAAACAATCGGAAGATTATTTTCAACAGCCAAACCACGAAGTTCTTCAGCAATCGCTTTGATGTAAGTATAACTGTTCACATTCGCACCTGCTTTAATACGAGCAGATGCACAGATATTTAGATAATCCACAAAGATAATATCTGGACGAAAGTTCTTCTTTAGTGCAAGATCATTAATCAATGCACGGAAGTGAGCAGGATTGGCTGAGGCAGTTGGATACTCCTTGATAATCAATTTACCTTTTACCTTTTCTTTCAGTTTACTCATGCGTTTCTCATACATGTCTTTGGGCATGTTCATGAGATCATCAAGGGAAACGTTGAGAAGATTGGCGTCAATACGTTCGGCGATCTTCTCTTCAGCCATTTCAAGAGTTATGTAAAGAACATTGTAGTTTTGAGACAGACAACTAGCAGCCACATGACACATAAAAAGAGACTTACCGACGCCAGTACCTGCAAGAGCAATATTGAGGGTCTTCTGCGGAAGTCCTCCTTTAGTAATCTTGTTGAAATATTCAAGATCAAAGGGGATTCGTTTTTCGATACGATGATAAAAATCGTAGCGATCAGCGTAGCAATCCAAAAAGTCATGCCCAATATGAGGATCGAAACTAACGCCCAGAGCATCAGAAAGCAAAGCAGGAATACTTCCTTTGCCCCTGTTAGGATCTTTGCCATCCAAGATTTGAATGGAGTCCATAATGGCATTGTAAATCGCTTTTTCTTGACAGAACTTTTCCGTTCGATCAAGAAGCCAGCTGAGTTGTTCTTCTTTTCCGTCATTAGAGATCTCTTTAAGTAATTCTAATGATTTATTTAACTCTCCCTCGGAGAGTTTGGTAGATTCTTTAAGATTTATCTCCAGCGCTGCTATCGGCGGGAGATTGTTGTACTTTAGAATGAACTGTTTTATTTCCTCGAACAGCCTTTTTTCGTGGTTTTCGCTGAGGTACTCGCTTTTGAGAAATGGAAGCGTCTTTCTCATAAACGGTTCGTTTCGAATCAGATTCGACAAGATCAGATTTTCTGTCTTCATTTGGTTCCCTTATAGCGTTTTCAATAGCCCCAAGAAGTATACTACGCATTACATTAGTTGTAAAGCGATCAAACTTCTTAGTTTTCACATTACAATTATTCACATTGGAGATAATGTCATAATCAAAAGTAAGTAGACCACCATCTCCAACTTTAACATTATTAAATTCAACAATCACTCCATTATATTTTTTTAAATATTTAATAGCAAAAGAACCACTTTCTCCAGCAATATCTAAAAAAAACGTGTAGTGTTTGTCAACTTTTAAGAATTTTTTAACATACCAAAATTCTATTTTTGCAATTAAATCTTGAACTTTATCCTTCATCTTCTTCAGCCTCGGAGGTAAGATTTCCAGCAACTGCTGAACTAAATTGATAATTGTTTCTCACCCACTCTTTAAATGATTCAGTGGCAAGAATGCTATCCCAGAACTCTGAAGATTCGGTATCAGCCATACGCCACTTTTTGGCTTCGACTTCACCAGTTTCTGTGTTGACCTTTGCGTACCAACCTACATTTGGTTTCGTAACATGACCAGACTCAAGTGCAATGTCAAGAAGACCACTGTACCGAGAAATACCGCCATCGAAACGAACTGTGACAGGGATCTTTGCTTTCTCACGAACATATCGCGACTTCTCCACATTAATGATGAAATTATAACCAATTAAATCAGTGCCATCTTTTTCTTGCTGACGACCGAGGATATAGATGTTGTCTGCTGAATAATAGGAACCTGTTCCGCCACCGACAATATCCTTGGGAAACATACCAATCTCTTTATAGGTATGATTGACAACCACCATCGGAATGTCCTTTAGGGTGAGGTGTGGTGTCACCATACGGAACAGGGATTTAATTTGCTTGGCGCGAGTCATGTCACCGACAGACTTTTGCTCAAGCGCATCCTCAACTTCTTTCTTTGACGCAAGATTACCAATAGAATCAACAACAATCATCACACGTTCGCCACGCTCGATGTTTGACAATTGATTCATAATATCAAACTTCAATTGCTCAACATCAGTCACTGGTGTATGAACAACGCGATCCATATCAATACCAAATGATGTGAAATAGTTTTGCGGAGTGCCGAACTCTGAATCATAGAACAATACCACAGACTCAGGATACTTGTCTTGATATGCTTTTGCCATTAAGAGGCTGAACGCAGTCTTGAAGTGCTTACTCGGACCAGCCCACATTGTAAGACCAGGAGTAAACCCACCATCAAGATCACCAGAGAATGCAACATTCACTACAGGAATGCTAGTCTGAATCATATCTTTAGCAGCAAAAAACTTTGATTTAGAAAGAATCGCAGTGTCTTTAATTGTGCTATTTTTCTTTAATTTTTCTAACAGGCTCATTACTATCCACCTTATCTATGTGTTTGATACCGAAATCATCTTGCATCATAAAGTTGTAGATGCTCTCCTTAATACTTTTATTATAATTATCTTTAGGTTTTTTGTCAACTCTTTTCTTTTTTTCAATTATTGGTTCAGATTTAACATTCAAATATGAGATGTTTGCGGCTATAAGCAGCAACACAGCAAGAGGATCAAATACAAGAACAATGAGTATGATTACAAATCGAACTGCGCTGTCAAAGTAGTTGACAGCTTGTTCTTTCCCATAAATTAATTCAGCAATGTATTTAAGAGGACCGATTTTAGACTCAACTTCTGCGTTAGATCGGCGGAGTGATGTAAGTTGCGAATTAAGTTCTGTAATTTTAGTAGAAGATTCCTGAATTGCTGAATTCAATGATGATCTTTCTTCTTTTTGTTGATTTCTAACTCTCGCCGCATCCATAAAACTGTTAGAAACAACATTATCTAATGAGTCTAATCCGCGCTGAGAATTGTCAATAGTTCTTTGTTGACTTTCTATTTGTTGCTCAATTTTGGAAATCTCGAACGCATTATCGTTTACACCTGCAGATGATTCAAGATGAACCTTCGACAAATATCCAAACGTCCCTAGAGAGGTGATGAACATTAGAATTATGATTGCAAATATGAAATACCCCTTGATGATCCTAGGAGCAATATCCCAATTCCGATACAACCAAGAAGCAGCAACAAGTTTAGCAAATTCTAGGCTTGCTCCCATCAACGAAATAGCAAAAACTGCGCCAGGAAATATAGCGATCAATCCAATAATGGAGTAATATGCTGCAGTCCCAGAAAGCAGTAAACCAGCGATGAGTGCAAGTAATGCCATTAAGTTTGATCGTTCCTAACTCTGTATTTTATATTATTTAGATTCATACTTTTAATTATTTCCTTGATCGCATCATTATCTTGCTTTAGGATATCTTTCGTTACTGTTGATACAGTGTAAGATGGTTTACTCATAACCAACCCATTGTGTATCATGTAGTTAAACAAACCATTCTTTAAATTCGACAAATAGATTACTAGATCACCAAAATACACCTTTAGATTATCAGGAATTACATGATAGTTTTTCTTATGCATAAACATTGCTGATCCATAATAAAAATGTGGCATACCACTCATTTTTTTATATTCGCCAGGATTAATTTCTTTTATAATTATGTTACTTCCGTATCCTGCCGAAGCAAGTAAATTGTAACAATCCAATTCATAGTTACAATAACTATGTTCTGAAAACCCTAATATACCATTCTCGGGTAATATCATGTCATAAATCTTACGCAATGAAACTAGATTTACAACGCAATCATCGTTAAGAAAAAATAGTTTGTCATATTTAGATACATCAGCACCACAATTCCATGCAGGATTAACAAAAATATTACCTTCCGTGAAACTGTAATAACGTAATTTTGAAATTTTTTCTAGTAATTTGTGATTTGTTTTCTTGATATCATTATCAACTAAAATAATTTCGCCTATTAACGGATTTCTATCCAGCATTGGCAGCATCACCGATAGATGTGGCGGTCTCCACATTGTAGGAATGATTACGCTTATCATCCGACAACCGTTCTATATTTGAAATTTGAAAGACCATGTTTTGCAAAAACTGGTCGCAACAAGTCATGTTCTTCTAGATCTATTGGGCTCAGTGCATCTTTTCTAGTCCCAACAGAATTAACTGTGGATGACATCTGAGTCATGACAAATCCATTTTCAATTTGATAGTTTTGCTTTCCTTCCCGCAAATTCATCAAATAATTAAATAAATCGCCATAATATATTTTGAATTCTTCTGGAATTTCATAAAAACTTTCCTTGTGTGCATACATCATGCATCCATATGATATATGCGGCATACCAGATCTTTGCGAATAAAACATTGGATTTAATATCTCAAATGTGATATTATCACCAAATCCGTTTTGACAAAATGATTCAAACATATCTATAGTATATGTGCAATAACTTAATGCAGAGTAGCCAATTAATCCTTTATCTGGTGTAATCTGCTCATAAATCTGCTCTAGTGAATTGATATTCGCCAAGCAATCGTCATTAAGCAAAAGTAATTTATTATATTTTGCTAATTTAACACCCAAATTCCATGCAGGATTTGTGTAAATATTTTTTTGTTGAGGTTGATAGTTTATTTTAGATAGACCAATGATTTCATAATCAGTTTTTATAACATCATTGTCAATTAAAATGATTTCGCCGATTAATTCATGACTATTAAGCATAGGAAGCATTTTTTTGTAATGCTTCTCCTGCGGTCGCCACATTGTTGGAATTATTACTGATATCATTTTCGATAAAAGTGAAAATTTTCTTCAAGAACGATGTTTTTAAATTCTTCTGAGTTTGAAGTAGAACCCATAGAAGTTACTGCATAAAAATTATTAATATTCCAATTAAATTTACCATTTTGCATGTTTTTGTTATACAAAAATGTATCGCCATAAAAAATTTTATAATTGTCAGGAATGGGGTGATAACTGTTTTTATGCATAAACATACAAATACCAAATAGATGATGCATATTGTTTGATATTGTCATATTTTTAGATTCCCATTCAGAAAAATATACTGAATCTATATTTTTAAACACTGAAGTTTGATCAAATCCTATGACACCATTTTCAGGAGTAAGATATTCGTATACAAGTTCTAGACAAGTAATATCAAAAAAAACATCATCACTGTATAAACAAATTTTATCAGCATTACAATGAGCCACTCCATAATTCCATGAGGGATTTACATATAAATTTTCACAAGGTTTATGATGAATAATTTTATTTAATTTGTTTATTGTATCGTAATCAGTTTTATTAAAATCATTGTCAATTATAAAAATCTCACTAACTAATGAATGTTTATCCAAAAGAGGCAACATTTGTTTATAGTATTCACCTCTCCACATTGTTGGAACTATAACAGAAATCATATTTTAAATATTAAAATTAAAATTTAGGACAACTCTTCTACTCACATCAGTCGGAGAATTACTAGAATGATATCTAGCACCATCAAATATAACAGCTGTATTCTCTATGCATGGGATCATTTTGACAATTGATAATTTTTTAGTTTTACTAAACTCGTCTGCACTCATATTACTTTTAAAATCATAAAATGTGTCATAGAGATAAGTTGGGGCATCTGTTGTATTTAGATAAATGAGTGCGGTTAAATGCGGTTCATTATGATCAACATGTGCTGTATTGGTGATGCGTTCTGCACTTTTTGTAATTAAACCAACTCTTATTCTATGCAATTGTGTAATATTCAACCTGCAATTATCTAGCATGGTTGCAAATCCAGCCTCAACAATATATGACTCAGGAAAAATGCGATTCCCGTCTTTGTATAAATATCGTCCAAATGAAAAATTGTCTGTGATTTCGGAAATTCCTGTTGATTCCATAAACGACCAAGAAAATTCTTCGCTGAAAATCCACTGCTTCATATGTTTGAATAGAGTTGGCGAAAATGCTCTATCAATTAGTATGATATCATTATTATCGCTCATGCGAAAAAATCTTCGATAGAATTAATTTTTTCAGTCTTCCAATCAATCGCAGACAGAATAATATCCAATGGTTCTAGGAACGATTTATCAAACTGAAGATCATAATCTATGTATTTCTCAGCACCAAGTTGTTTTGGAATGCCTGATAGAAACGCCAGAGTATTGTTATTGAATATGTTTGGTTGTTTTAAATAGATAAACTTGATCTTTTCGCCTTCTTGGATTACTTGATATCGTTTAGTTAGTTTTAATTCACGCAAGAAATGATTGTAAACAAGTGCACCCTTCACATGAATTGGTGTGCCTTTCTTGAAGATATTTGCAGCATCTGAATATTCACCCAATCCATTGACGCTTCTCGGAAAAGATATTTCCTCAACAGGAAGGGTTCGAAACTCATTTCGAAAGTTCTCAATAAACTTATGCAGATCTTCTTCAGTCTGAGTCATAATGATATTAATCGCTTCTTTAATTTTTGTGCGACAGGCTGATGGTGTGGATGATTTAACTGCCTCGAGACCCATGATCTTTAATTTTGGTTTTGTGTAAACCACACCCTCACTATCGTATACATGAAGAATGTATCGTTTCTTCGCAGTCCATATTGCCTTGTCAGCAAGAGACTCACGTTTCATTTCCATGCGCTGCTGATATGCATTCAAATAATCTTTGAGTTCTTCATATGAAGAATCAATATAAGGTTGTAGTTTTTCTTCACAAACTTTATCCATAAACTTGATGACCTTTTTAGAGTCGGTGACGTTTGGATATAATTTATCAATAATTGGTCCCATGTTCAGATAAATTGAGTCTGTATCTGATGCGATAACATAATCGCCACCAGTCGTTTTCAACAATTTATTCATGTAATCATTAATTTTCTTTTCAATCCATCGAATCGACAATTGCCCTGCCGTAGTAATACCCTCGGCGATACGAGTATCAAAGAAACGGAAGTATTGATTACCCAGCGCACCATAAGCAGAATTCAGTGTAACCTTTTTGGCTAACTGAAGATTGTTATATCGAGCAACTTGTTTTTCAAGATACTCAACTTGATTCTTATCTTCAAGAACCGTTTCGATTTTCTTTTTAGATTCTAATGCTAGTTTCTTATAGCGTGTACGGTCTTTGTACATGCTATCCATAATTTCAGGCATCACACCTTGTTTACTTGTTTTGAAGAATTGACAATTAGGTGTAAGTGTGGCGTCAACATTCTTTAAGAAGTCAGCGCGAATCTTTTGATTTAGTAGCGAATCAACGCTCACACTACCTTCGCGAACAAGATTGCGCATCTCAATAGTATATTTCGTGGGTTCAATCAGAGTCTCCATTGAAATATTATACTGCATAATAAGATGCGGATACAGACTGTTCAAGTCAAATGACGCCACCCATTGATGCATACCCAAAAGAGGTTCTTTAACATATGCACCTTCATAGGCACCACGCTTATCACCCTTCTTCATTTGAGGGATAACAATCTTCTTTTTCAGCAAATGATTGTATACAATCGCATCCCACATGCGCACCTGCGTGAACACATCATCGTAGTTGACTTTATTATCATATGCAAGTGTCAACGCCAACTCAATCAACTTCATCTTGTCTTCAAGTTTCTCTACAAGTTCAACGTCTTTGATGTTATATTCAATGAACTTTTGATAGTCGTACTTGTACAATTGATGTAGAGTTTCAAACTCTGAGTAATCAATCTTCTTTTCGCCCAATTCAACGTGAGCAATATTATCAAGTCGATAAGATTCTTTCTGCGAATAGGTGAACTTGCGATAGAGTTGGAGATAGTCGAGAATAGAAACACCCATGATTTCGTATACTTGCGTCTTACGATTCATGATGAACACTTCATGTTCTCTTAATTTATTCCAAGGGGAAAGTTTCTTGGCTTCATCTTCACCAAAGAGTTTGATGATGCGATTTACAAGATAAGGAAAGTCAAACTGCTCGATGTTCCAACCACTTACAACATCTGGGTGGAATCTTGCCCAGAAGTCAATGAAACGTCGTACGAGATCGTATTCATCTCGACACTTTGCATAGTGCACGTCGTCACGGTGCTTGCTATAATCGCTGACACCAAACACAAAATAATTACCCTTAATTTTGATAGTGATTGCGGTAATTTCTTCGTTAGCATCTCTTGGCTCTGGGAATCCATTCTCTGATCCAACTTCGATGTCAAGATAGGCAATGCAAATTTTATTAACATCCCACAATATATCATCACCAAAGTTATCGGCAATAAAAGCATACTCATAGCGGTTATTGCCAAAAATAGGAAAATTATCGACACTCTCATACCTCTCTAAGAATTGGCGACAGTCAGGAATTGTTCCTGGCTGAATAGGTTTGACAAACTCACCAGCGAGCGTGGTGAATTCAGAAGGTTCTTGACTTGGAAGGAAAAACGTGGGTTTGTATTCGATCTTACGTCGAATGCGCTTGTCATTCTCTACGCCTCGGAAGAGTATATACTTTCCCGAAACGCAGATATTAGTGTAGAAATCAGACATATCACCCCAAGATTAAATCTTTTGGCGGAACAACAATTCCTGCTCCGAATATCTGATTATACCCGCTTTTGACTTCTTCAGCAACCTCTGCAACACAAACAACGTTATTCTTGTTTACTACGAAAGGACCGTTTGCTGCATGCATCCATGGCATAAATCCAAGAGCACCTTCGCCAGTCTTAGTGCGCTGAAGAATTGCTGATAGTGGATTTTTAAACTCAATAGTTGTATCATTTTCTGATACGATTTCGACAACTAATTCCTCTCCACTTACGAGTTTGACTACTTTGATTTCTGACATTGTACACCTGTTTATAATTTGTAATATAACCTTTGTCTTTCAAATTTTGTGGTTTACCATTTAATAGAAACTTATCATTTGAAAGAGTCCAAACATCTTTTCCAACTTTTAATTGCCACCCATTAAATTCTTTGATTTCAATTTCGTTTGATTTAAAGAAATCGCGAAGTTCTGTTAGAGAGTGCATTATTCTTCTCCAGAATTGCCGCTATCCATAGATTGACGTTTTACTTTATAAGCAACATGATTTGCATGGGCAGCTATAAATGCATTCTTCAGCATACCACGTTCTTGCTTATCTTTAATCCAACCATTTGCCTCACTTACAGCAAGCATGCGTTTGTATTGTCTCGGAAGTTTAGCATTAAAGAAGTCACTACGATTAGCCATTTAAAATTTCCTCACATTTTTTAAAAAATCGTTCTGTTTGTCCTGGGTGAAAACTTTGATACATGTGCCAGAACATTTCCACATCATTTTTACCAAAAGTTGTACCAATACCATACTTTGGCATACCATCAGCAAGATCCCAGTATGGTGACGCATCTTTTGGTTCCCATTCCATACGAATTGGTGGTGCGTCATATCGTAATGGCATCAATATCTCAATAGGTATATTACTCTCTTCAGCCCTAAATGTCAATTCCTCTGATACATCACCGCGATAATTTGGCAAGAATGACGGGTTTCCGCATTTTCTGTATGTTGAAATTGTGAATGTTACGTTATGTGGTGCACAAAATACATGTTGATTATTCTGAATGTGATTGCTGCGTTGTGCAGATCCAATAACTTTACCATCATACGCTTGTTCAAAAAAATAATCTAAAGCATTATCATTCAAAGGTAGCGCATCAATATCTAAAAACATAATCGCATCATGTCCTTTCTTCTCAAGCATCTCTACAAGTTTATCCATAGTATAACCAGGAGAAGCCTGAGACAAAACTGGATAGTGTGCAATATTCGATTTATTGAATTTCTTTACAACTTCAACTTGAAGTTCTACTGATCGCTTATTAATATTGTCCATAAAAATGGATGCAATGCAAGGACTCTTCACTTTTTCCATGGTAAAACTCCATTATATTTTTCAAGCATTTTTTTGTTTCCTTGAATAAAGAAATCTGACTGCACTGAAAGTCCAGTATTACCCACTCTATATTTTACTGTGTAATCTTGAGTACAATCATACTTCAAATTATTCTGCCGCAACATTAATGTTGCCGCAATTGCGCGGTCGATTTCGGGTTGACCAGGCTCGCGAAATTTCCTATACCAAACTGGTGACATGCCAACTGCCGCAGCTTTTGGGACAAAATAACAGTTCACATCAACAAAAAAATCTTCTGGGTGTAGGATACTCGCCCATTTCCCTAGACTTTCGCAATCATCTAAACATACAACATTTCCATCTTTATCTATAATTTTACGAAGCGAGAATGCCCAATCTAAATTTTTTTCTTGAACCAAATTTATTAAACTTTCTACATGATTGGGTTCAAGCATATTATCGTCATCTAACCATAGATGATAATCACCATCGGCAAAATAACTTGTTCCGCCATAAACACGATGACCATTGTATCTATTAGTGCCAGTTGGGTATGGCAAAACTAACACATGTTCATTTTTCCCATTTGGAAATTCTGCTTGTTTTAGAATTGGCTCAGCCTTTTCCCATCTCTCTTTGCCATCAACAACCACAATGTGTTCAATGTGTTTGTATGTTTGCGCTCTAACTGAGGCAATACATTCAGCAAGATAAGGATTTCCAGTTGTTGGAGTAATAATTGAAACTGTTTTTACTATTGTCAATTTACCAGCATAGTTCATAATTCACCTTTTACAATTAATTAGTTGGTTCCCATAATGTTGTGTGTGCTTGAGCGGACGCATTGAATGCATCTTCATCGTTCGTATTGTAATAATACAATGCTAAACTTTTTCTGGCAACTCCTTCTGGAGTATTGAGTGGGACTGGATGTCCATGCCAGGATTTTCCTGTGGTGTTGAATATAACGCATCGATTAAATATGGGCGCAAGTTTAAGTTTACATTCTGTTTTATCTGCATTCCAAAGTTCTAGATGACCATTGTATTCGTCTTTCCAATCTTTGTTAAGATAGAGTAAAAGATTTAGTTGACGATATAATCCAGTTCTGCGTTCTACATTAAAATCAATATGAACATTTAGTTTTCCACCATTCTCGATCCGATGCATTCCACCACCATAAAGTCTGGTGTCTGAGACTAGTCTAGACGTGTTAGTTAAATATTGCAACCAATCTAATACGAACCCAGAGTTAAGTTCATGAAGAATACTTCGGATAACTTGTGGAATAAAAATTTCGTTTTTAGATGCAAGTTTTAATTCTTTATCATTTGAAAACTGCCACCATTCTTTAGGATTATATTCAGAGAATGCATCAAGAGCAGCATTTAGAATTTCATCTGGGAGAAAGTTATCAATTACAATGTGAGGGAACGGCTCAGCATTCTTGTAGTGAAATCGAGCAGGTTCAATCCATTCTTGCTTGTAATACTTGTCAATAAAGTATTGACGAAAATCAATCAAATTATGCATAACAACCTCAATACTTATTATTGTTTTCTCTGTGATGGCGATAGTAGAGAAATGCTTGGTTCACGTTAGAGACTTTTGCACCAGCCGCAGTCATTCTTCCCCATAATCCTAAATCTTCCAAAGTTTGATGGAAGTTTCCATATTTAGCATAACCACCAACTGATTTAGCCAGTGCTGTACGATAAAGCATCGATCCATGATGTTTATGGTCTTTTCTCCAGTAATAATCACCTTGATGCTGCCACATCTCATCAGGATGGTGCTTGACTCTTGATCCCTTCACTTCACCCGTAAGAATCATATCATATGTGATGATATCCGGAATTTGAAGTTCAATAACTTTATAAAAAGTTTCGATAGTATCTGATCGTAGCCAATTGTCTGCTCCGATAAACATACAATATTCAGTGTTAACTCTTTCCAACATATTTTGAAAATTTTGAACTGTTCCTAAATTCTCAGGATTCTCATAAAATTCAATTTGGGGATATAATTCTAAAATGTGTCTACAGTCGCCAACACCATCATCAACAAACATAATTCGTTCAGGCTTTTTTGATTGTGACAAAATTGTTTCTATGCAATGAGCAGCAAGATGCCCATATCTATATGATGAAATTACAACAGTTATCATGGTATCATTGTTGGGTCGATTTTATGGACGACCTTTCCTCCAATCATATAATGTGGATATGTTTTTGCTGCCTTGGTTCGACAAAAACCATTCATATATGTCATACGACTAGAATTAGAATTGTTTGTTTCGCTGCCATGAACGATCATCACAGACCAAATAAGAACATCACCTTTCTTGGCAGTGTATTTTTTTCCTTTTAAATTTGTCCGATTAAATTTTCGAAGATTTTTTGGCGGATCAATGCGCATTGTTTTATGTGAGCCTTCGATAAATTCAATGGCTCCGTTTTCTTCCGTGATGTCATCTATTGCAATAATGGTCTGAAAATAATCGTCAACAACATCATTACCAAATATTTCGCTTTCGCGAAACATAATGTCTTGATGCCAAGCGAATTGATCTAGATCACCACGCTCGCGAAAATAAATTTGATTGTTAATCTGTCGGACATCATCGCCAATGAACTCGCGAACTAATTCAGTCATGGGCTTGCTGATTCGAATTTGGTTTAGATATAAATTTGCAAGAGCAGGAAAAAAAATCAAAGACCTTTTGTTATAGGCTTGTTCGCTCGGAACATGAGGATATCCAGCAGCCTTGATCTGTTCATCGGTAACTGAATATGCATAATTTTTAATTTGATCGCATTCAGAAGCACTGAATACGGAAGGAATAACAATAATTCCTTTCTCATCATATTCTTTCTTCATTTAATATAATCGCGATACATCTTAAAATTATAATCAGGGTCGCTTGGATCACGGCTGCCCTGCGTTACTGAATATGCTTTCTCATATCCTGCTTCTTTGACGCATTCAATAACAAGATCATTGAATGTGCCATAGGGATATGCAAAATATTTCATTTTCATTCCCATCGGAGGAGTGACTTCTTGCATAATCTCTTCTTTATTAAGTTTAGTTAGATCGCGATGACTCCATGTGTGCCAACCCATTTCAAACCCATACTTATCGCAAAGTTGCCAAACTTCTTCGTATGTGCAGTATTCTTCAAGTCGAGGAACATTAGGAAGATCAAAAGCATTGTCGCCACCAACAAAATCGCCCATCACAAACATGATACCCGATTTACCAGCGAGCACATCTTGATTATAATAGACGTTCTTATAGATGCCATCGAATCCTATCGGATCACTACAAGTGAGAATTTGTTCGCGAGTATTATAATTAGGATGGCGAATATTCCCAATATTATGTGCCAACTTCATATAGTGTCACCGATTGAATGTATTGTCTGTAAGGAAATTCTATTCGTGTAATAATATTTCCGAAAGCGTATGGCTTTAACCAATCTCGTATACCAGCAATTAGAACATGGCGGCATGCACTTACCTTTATCCAATGTGCGATTTGCTCATGATTGTATTGTTCATATAAAGTCCCTGTTGTCATTACAAGATCATATAAACCTTCTGGTGCATGAATTCTTTTCACATTCCACGGAAGTCTTGATGCTGCTAGATCCGATAACTCAATACCGTGTATATCTTCAGCAGGAAGATCTTTAGTAACAAATCCTTCTCCGCACCCAATATCTATTGCCCGATTGTATCGAATCGGAAGCAGATTTAAAATTTTATCTTTTCTATACAGATCATCATGAGTGCTTTCATATGCCCAAGGATCCGCATTCTTATACCATTGCTCTAATTCTTCTTTAGTTTGCATCTAAAACGCCATGTATTGCTATGGTCATTCTAGAATTTTCCACAGTTTGTCCAAAGTAAAAATCGGGAGAGTGCAAAACTATAGATGGATATAAAACTAATTTATTGTATTCAAATTTTATATGCTTATAAACTTCTAGCACACTTTTAAGCATCGACACTTCGATTGAAAACATATCTTTAAATCGATTATTCTCTTCAAGATTTGTCTCATACATTATTCGCATTTTATCATCATCGACTATCGGAATATCCCCAAGTCTGTTATATACAGTAGTTCCATAATTCCCGAGAGGTGGCAATTGATGGTCTTTGTTTAAATAAATTATTGCAGCAAAATTTGTGGATTTATCTTCTTCTGAAGCACTATGACGAATATCAGAATGAGGAAACCCTTGTCTCGACACCCACGGATTGATATGATAATGGAAAGTGTGGCATTTTACAATTTTTCTATTGTAAAACGATTCAATTTTATCCAATATTTCATTTTCTATGTCAGCGTTATTGATATCCGCTCTATAACCTGACCAAACGCCAGTTTTTGCAAATTTATCACGATTAAAATATTTTTGCGATAATCCATTTTCTCTAACCAAATCTGGATTATCAAAAAAATTGTTATATTCTTTAACAGATTCATCTAAATTTTTATAATTAATACTCATGCGTTTTCTTCTTTTAAATTTGCATCTACATCAGCATCATCTAATTCAAAGAAAACGCTAAAGGAATATCTATGACCAGAATCAGAATTTTCTGGTGCATCAGAAAAATAATCATCTTGAGAATGTAGTAGTATAGCAGGGTACGCAATAAATTTATTAAATGCAAATTGAAATTTTTTAAATTCTTTAAATTCACTCATAATTTTTTTTACTTCTGCAGAACATTGCATTTTTACAAAATTTTTATATGAGATATGGATGTTGTTGATTACATGTGTCATACTCAAATATTCATGTATAGTTATATTTTTAGAATTTAAAACATCATTCAAGTCGCGATAATGATATAATGTAGTACCACAATTAGATGGAAAGACCGCACTCATGTATATCAACCCAGAATACTTTTTTACATTTTCCTCAGCGTCATCGAAATGAATACAGCCGTGCATGGAATGTACAAAATTAACATTAAAAGATGCAGAAATGTGTGTTACTTTTTTACCAGTTACTTTTTGGATCTTATATACAATTTCTTCGATGATCGCAGCATCAACAGCATTTTCTGTATTTAATTTATGCCTTAACCCAGGATCATCCGGATCCGTATTACCTATTTGCGCCACGAAATTATCTGACACATAATTAGTATTTTTTTTGAAAAAATAGTCGTGTAATTCAAAAGGTCTATCAAAAAAATTATCTACCTCATAAATTTTTTCTTTTTCTATGTCATATTTTATCTGATGTACTTCGGAACTTGTCATTATTAATCCTCGTATTAATTAATCCCAGAGATTCTCATAGTATTTGCCGAACAAACGAAAAGCATTTTTCTTGCGAGCATGATAGGCTTTCATTTTCTCGGTGTCATAAACACCTTCACGAACAGTAACCATCTCGCTGAAATCTTCGCCTTCTTTTTTCACGAACTTATACTTCGGCTTCTTGATACAGAAGTCTGGGTCGCGATCTTTGGCAAGTTCACCAAACGCCCAGACCATTTCTTTCATGATCCAATTCCAACGCTTGAAATGAAACTCATCAGTATCCCATTCATTTTTCTTGGGCTTGGCTGCAGTCGAACGAAGATGCTCAGGCACATCGTCATCATCAGTGTAAGGTGCGCCATGATTCGTCTTGAGCAACTGCTTGAGCATTGGATGAACGATGAGCGCAAGTGTACGATCCATGGACCAAGTATCCCATGGATCAATTTTTACAGATATCTTCTGCTCACCCTTCTTCGGGTATCTACCTATAGAGACTCTCATTTTGTTTTCTCATGAATCCATGCTATTGCTTCACAAAGAAATTTTACCAAAAAAACTATTCCTATAAACAGACCACATGTTACAGATAAGCCAATGAGTATATCAATCATTTCTTCTTACGACGGGCTGCTCGCTTTTTTGATCCCATTTTCGCACGACCCTTGCCGTGACCTTTGATTCCTGTTTTAGCTGGCATATGTCACCTCAATCATGTGGTGGCGGAACAGCACCATAAGCAGGATCTGAAGTGCCATCCATTCCAGTCTGCGAAACATTAAAGTTGATATTTGGTTGATTGGTATAAATCTTGTTCCAATCTAATTTAAACTCATCAACTTTAGGCAAATCGAATTTAAATTCTTTTGATGATAAATCTGTGATATCATCACTTACGATCTCTAGACGATCGCTTGGTTTGACATAGTAACCTAATGCGCGCAAAAATCCTGTGAACTCATCAAGCAATTCGTTAACTGTCAGATCGTCATCTTCAATTTCAACTGTGATCTTTTTTGTGGAATTTTTATCCCAAACACTCCCACCACCTAACTTACCAGTGTATTCAAATTTTACAGACATAATTTTTCACTCCTTAATACTTTATTTTATCTCATCTCGCTTATGGTATATAGTCAACGAAATATCCATTGGTACCTCCCTCACTTTCAACATCAAATTCACTATTACACACAGAACAAAGGTATTGCTTGTTAGTTTCTACAATCATAATTTAGGTTTTTGCCATTTTTCATTTTCTATCCACTGACTTAGATTTTTTTCAGCCTGGGACTCAATTACACGCTCACGCAATTCTGTGGTGCTAAAACTATGTTTACGCTTATTGTAGTGGAACTTCATACCCATATCAATACAAATTTCTCTTCCTGTAAAGTCACGATTTTCATACTCTTCTCCAAGTACACGAACATCAATTGGATAGGCTAAAAGTATATCAATCAATTCTTTTTCTGTAGCATAAACTACAATCTCATCCACATACTTACAAGCCTGTAGTTGCGTATGCCGTTCAAATATACTTTGTACAGGTTTATTTTTATGTGGGCGATCAATAGTAGGGTCTGTTTGTAATCCAACTATTAAATGATCACATACCTTCTTTGCTTCTTTAAGCATAAGAATATGACCAGCATGAAATAAATCAAATGTGGCGCATGTAAAGCCGACTCTAATTTGTTGGTTCATTAATATGTTGTTCCTTCAATAGTTTTTCAAATGTTTTAAAACATCTTTCAAACTTTACTTCGTATAATGCTTCCATGCCCATTAGCATGTTAGCGATCTTGTCCTCACGACCTGGCTCAAGCGGTGCATCAAGCAAATACTCAGTTACACGCTTGAGGTCTGTGGTGACATTCCAGCATTCCATGATCTGTTGTTCTAAATCAAATTGTGTTCTATTCATATTAATACCCTACAAAATATGCGAATAATACAATCATTACCGCGTAAATGCCTGCTGCGATCAATAGGATTTCTAATAGCGGCTTCCAAAAATCTTTCATTACCCTCTCCTCATACGACTAATATCCTTCATCTGCTCCTCATCAATAACAGGAACAGCATTAGATTTATGCATTGTAGCAATACCCTTGACGAGAGTTCCTGTATATTTCATGCTCTCTCGCTTCTCAGTATATGCAAGATTGGTATCAAGAGATTGTAGTGATCGCGCAGTATCAGCGCCGACACGAGGACAATATGAAAGACTCGGAAGTTTCTCAACACCCAAGATCGCACTTGAACGTTGATACTTCCGAGCAATTACACCCTTTGCTTTGCGTTTCTTTTTCGGCTTGAAACGTGTAGCGCAATAGATCATCATATAATATACTTTTCGTTGTGAAAATTATAGAACTCTTTGATCTCTCTCACCAATGGTCGTGATCGATCCCACTTCGAAGTTGGATCAACACCACTATCTAAAACCTCAATCATGTTTCTAGCAAAACTTCGAAGAGCGCGCAGTTCTTCTGTTGTGCCAATCGGCATTACCTCAAAATTACCTTCGGTCATTGTATGTTCTCCAGTCGCGCTTCCAATTCATATACTCAACAACCTTTGCAGTAAGATACATAAATGTTACTGTGTTGAGTGTAGCATAAAACAGAAACACGCTTAAAAAAGTCTGACTCATCACATCCACCTGCCAGTGTTCGCAGCAGTCACAACATCACGACATGCATCAATCGCTTTCTGAACATCTTTCTGAGCCAGACGAATCTGATACCAAATGTATGTAAAAGAAACAGAAGTGAAAACGATCAAGAAAAATATCAACAGAATAATGATTTCCATTTTTACTCCAAGAATGAAAAATTGCCAGAAATAGTAATACGTTCTTCGTCGCAATTATGCTGAGTGACCCTATGTTCTACCCAACAGGGAAAAATAAACAATTCGTTTTGTTTCGGTGCAGAATCAAAACTAGCGTTAAGCCTAAATTTATCTGGGTAATCATATTCCAGATCTTTGTTCCTACTTCTAAATAGCAGTTTACCACTGTCAGGATGATCAGGAATCTTGTAAAAGTAACAAAATGAAAACATAGTGCCACCTAAATGATGGTGCCATTCTTGGAATGAACCCTTTCTATAAAGGTTAATCCATGGATGTTTACATACTAATCTACCGTTAGTATTATATACTAATTTCGTAAATTGTTGAAAATAATTGTTACAAATCTCTTGAAATCTGATCTGCCATTCTTGTAGGTTATCAGGAGTGTCTGATCCATGAACGAATGTTGTTAAAATATCGCAATGCCATGGTGGGTGATGCACTGCTATTTCTTTAATCTTACTTATTGGCAAGAATTGTTCAATCGCATCATGTTCTTGAATCTGAACTCTGTAAAATGGAGTAGGAAATATTGGATGAAACCAAACACTCATTATACCTTCTCCACAAGTTTAGACAGAGTATAGTCAGCGATCTTTGCTCGAATCATCGAAGGAATATCCGTGTATGGATCCTCCAAGAAATAAGAACAACCATCTCTCCAACTATTGTACTTCACAAACCGAGCAAAGTCAAGCATGTGGTGCTTGTTACTTGGATTGAATGGTACTCTTGCTCTTGGTGCGAGCACAGAACGACGATATTCATTTGTCATCATAATAGTAACGACCCTTTCGTTTTGCAGGAATCATGACTAGTATACCGCAGATAAGACCGCAAAGCAATCCTAAAACAAATGTCACATATGGGTCATTCATCATATGGCTCCGTAGAAAGACTATCAATCACATCCCAACCAAGTTCAATCAAACGATTTTCAACATGATTGGGATCAGCACCATGTAATTCTTCGGGTGTGAACGCAACAACGGCATAACCCATCTTGTGCAACTGTCGCAGATGTTCAACTGCTTGCTTGGTGTTGTTCGGATTTACTTGTGCCATTTTCAACTCCTCATTTTCACGTTTGAGTTTTTGTAATTCAAGCCAATCTTCAAAATGTGGTGAGTGCTGCATCAATAGTGCTCAGCGCCTGGATCAAATTCAAGATCATCATAACTGACAATCTCAACACCATCTTCGCCTGCAGCGACAGCGGCATCGCAATCATTGTCATAAGCAGCAAGGATCGCGTGAACCTGTGTCAGAGGAATACCAAGAGATGTTGCAATCTCTGCTTCCTTCATGCCTTCGCTGTGAAACATGTCGATGACATCAATCTCAATATTCTTAAAGTATCCCATTAGAACGGCACTCCTTCACCCATCGGAATCTTATTCAAATCTGCTTGCATCTTGCGATCACCGATCACCAAGAGCAAATGACACGCACGCTCAAGTTTTTCTGCAAGATCATAGCAGTTCTTGGCATCGAGATCATACTGCGTCATCGTGTTTGCGAGAACAAGATCAGCACCATTTACCAAATCAATGGCTTCACTCAACAAAGTTTCAGTTTGCTTTTTCACAATATCAACCCCAGTCCTTGAAATTGCCGCTGGCTTGATTGTCCTGCCAGCCGCGAATATATTCCTGACACTCTTCCAAAGTCATTTCTGACTGCTGAATCTCATCAGAGTTATAAGTATCGCCCACGAAATAGTGCGGACGAAACGATCGCTGATAGTAACTGTCGGCAGAACCACGATCATACGGACTGCCGTGACCACGATCAAGACGCATTGTGCATTTCCTCATAAAGAACAAACGAAACCTCTTCGCGAACCGCAGTGTCAGTGGCTTCCTCGAAGCCTTTGACCTTGCTGAGTTTCTCCAACATCCGCAACACCTCTATCCAAGAGATATCAAGGAGATGTGCTGTAGTGACAATATTGTGGACTGCAACATTGCCTTCGTCCGTGAACATTCCGTAATAGGGAGTTTTCATTAGGCAATCACCTGCACGCGAGGCTCAGTATTAGCGAGATCATCAAAGAAATGATTGCCAGGAAGCGGAGCGTAGAATTCTTCGCGCGGGAAGGAGAGATCAACCTTACCCTGCCAAACACGCTTGGCAGTCTCGGCGCAAAAAGTGCCGTCTTTATAGACAGCGACAACCACGCCAATGCGATAGCAATCGTTATGACCAACGAAGTCAAGAGACTTGACGACGTCACCTACTTTTACAGTTTTATCATTTACCATACATTCATTATACCGCGATGAGTCGATATTGTAAAGGTAAAAAACTCTAATAAAATCAATAACTTGCACAGGTCTGTAAAACCTCCTGCAATCGCTTTGCAGCGGTCCTAATTTACCCTATACCTGCGCCTCTGTTTGGCGATTTTGCGTCCAATGGGACTCAGACCACAAGATTCTGTACGATGACCGCGCAAGCCAACCAAACCCACAGTGTATTGAATCCGACCAACGTCGGAAGCAATTTCTCGTTAGATGCCCAAATCAATGTGAGACTAGTTGCTGTTGCAAAAAAGTACAACCACCAAATCTGAATTCCAAATACAAGTCCAGGAACAATGATGATTGCTTTCGCAAACCAACTTGCTGCTTCTACGATGTTGTATGGTTTCCAATATTCTTTGGTGAACCACATTTTGTAACAATCAACAACTTTTTGCCATCCTGTCAGAACATAAATAGTTCCAATCAAAAATGCCCAAATAGAAAACGTCCAAATTATTTGTTCTGTGGTCATAACAACTCTTTAGGCATGTCCCAAGTTCTCACTTTCACACCTGCTTCATTCAGCATTTGTTCTGCGTGTTCAATTGAATAGTGCTTGCCAACACCAACGCCAGGAAACGGACGATTCGGTCCGATGACTTCCTTGATGCCTGCTTGAATCAATGCGCGTGTACAATCGGCGCATGGCTTTGGTTCCCAGTTTAGATATGCACGTGAGTTGTTGAGTGAAACACCAACACGAGCAGCATTGAAGATTGCGTTGCGTTCAGCATGTTCAACCCAGTGATACTTTTCTGGACGCTTCCAGCGATCTTTCCAATCTTCTTCAATGCCGCGAGGAAAACCATTAAAACCCGTCGACAAGATGACGTTATCATCATTGACGATTACACACCCCACCTTTGTCGACGGATCCTTGCTCTTCTGTGCGATCAGAGTAGCCTGTAAGATAAACAATTCATCCCACGATAGTTCATCACGAATCATAATATAGTTCTCAAGTTATAGAATCCACTTATCTTCTTTTTCTTTATCTTTAGATTTATCTCTAAAGAAATATACGATGCTAAAAGCACCAATTAAAAGTAAAATGAAGATGTCTGCTGGATTCATAATATCATCCTTTAATTTCAATCTTACGAGGCTTCTGTTCTTCAGGGATGACATTTTCCAATTCAATGGAAAGAATGCCATCAGCAAGTGCTGCGTCGCGAACCACTATAGTGTCAGACAAAACAAATTGACGCGAGAACTTACGACCAGCAATACCCTTTGTAATGTATATCCGTTCGTCAGTTTCTGCTTTTTTGCCTGTTACTTTGAGAGAGTTTCTCTCGCTAGTGATTTCAATCTCATCTTGTTTGTAACCAGCAACTGCCAATTCCAAAATAAAGTTGTATTCGTCTTTCTTGACGACATTCACAGGTGGAAATGCAGTTTGAGTAGCAGTCAATAGATGAGCCGCATTGTCTAGCGCGGCGAACGCATTCTCGAAACCAAGTGCTGTTGGTAGAAGGCGATCGACGTATGCGGATGTGAGTGCAGTGATATTTGTCATTTTATAACTCCTTTATTAAGCAAGTTGTTGTTACGGACCCCAAATGGGCATCCTTCTTATTTAGTCAACTAGCAATGCCAGTTGAGCCGAATCCACCAGATCTTTCTGAATGTTTTTCTGGACGAGTGTTTATAATGCCGATATGAAAAGACTCATTGCAAATAATCTCACCTTGTGCAATTCTATCGCCCTTTCTAATAGTCGCATGCATTTTTGATACATTGGTGAGTAGAACGAAGACTTCTTCTTGATAGTCAACATCCACAACACCTTCACAGTTCGCTAGGATCAAACCTTTCTTAAGCGAAAGACCAGAGCGAGGATGCAAACGAATACTATAATTCTGCAATGGCATCTCAGTTCTTGAAATATCAGCAAAAGTTTCTATGGTAACTTTATGATTGATTTTGAAGATCAATCCAGTTGGAATCAAAAGCCGATCTCCTGGGTAGATGTACGTCTCACCAAGAGTATTGACTTCACGTTCAATCGGTGCGTTGAAAGAGTCATATCCCTTCACTAATTTGGTTGTTGGTTGAAAAGAAAGATCAAAGCATGTTGCCATGCTAGTGCCAAAGGTTGGCAATTCTACATCATCACCAAGTCGATACACACTCAAATAAAGCATAATTTATCCTTAATTATATTTTATAAATTTACCATCTACAATTTTAACTATAAAACAATTATTTCCCCATGTATCTTCGCAATCATTTAATCCTAGAATTTCAAAAACAGCTCTCTTTATAGGCTCATGATGATAATCATGCCCTGCAATAACTCCATTATTTTTAATTTTTGGTAACCAGCATTGTAAATCTTTCTTTATACCCTCATAAGAATGATCGCCATCTATGAAAACAAAATCTAGTGACTCATCTGAATAATTTAATGAGACCGCAGAGGAATCGCCACGAATTGCATTTATGATGTGAGACACAGGTTTGGTGTTGTGTGAGAATGTTTGATATAAATCCTCGCTAAAATTTGGATATCCTTGACCCGACATCTTTTCTTTATAAAAAGAATCGTTTTCCCATAAATCAACGCAATCAAACTTTATATTTTTTCCAGAGTTAATTATTTCCACTGCCATATATGCAGCGAATCTACCTTTCCAAGAACCAATTTCTACAAAGTGACTTGAATCTGGAAAATGTTGCACCATTTCAGAATACAATTTTGAAAAAGAAAACCAGTGCTCCCCGAAATTGTCATCAAAACAAAAATGCTTCATCATGATTCTTTTTTCTTTTTTCCTATGGTATATTTGGAAACTAGTTGCCAGTCATTCTTATCCTTAAACGGAAGAATTTTAATCTGTGATAGTGGAGCGACGTTGTCTTTTGTTTTTTCTGGACTTACGAGTTTTACCAAACCCCATTCAGCCATTAGATTGGCAATGGTATTACGACGTTGAATGTCATTGTCTGACATATTGCTCGGCTTACCGTCCAACTCGAAGAGTTCTTTGAAGTGGACGATATAATACTTACCTTGTTTATGGAGGATATGGCAGGATTGATATAGAATGTTGTCATTCTTGGCTGCGACACCAATGCGAGTAAGCGTCTCGCGAACTTTGAGGAAGTCGTCTTGCTTTTCTAGTGTGACTTCTACGAGTTTTTCGACCATGGTCAATCACCTTTATATAATTGTTTTTTCATCGCGGTGATTTGGTCTTCAGAAAGAATCTTCAATGTTTCCTCTGCTTTCGCGTCGGAGTATCCATAATATTCTTTAACTACACTCAAATCACTACTTTGAGCCTTTTTGTGCCATTTACCATATGGACGTTTCTGGGCTCTTATAATATTTATAAGAAAGTCATATTTGAGTTTATTGTCGAGTGTTGTGAATCGATTCATCTCATTGGCTAATAGGACCGTATCACGATGATAGGAAAGTGCTCTATTTACCATGAAAGACGAATAAGACTTCTCGTCCTGTTCAGTCAGCAAGGCATATTCCTTGGTCTGTAGGATAGACGGAAGTATTTCTTTAAACAAGTCAGCCATATTAAACAAACATATGATCTAAAGTAGATCGATTTTCGATTGATGAATCTAGGATTACTACTTCGTGTATTAAATCATCAATATGCATTGCCAATACAAGTTTTAAATAGTTATTATTTGTTATTTTTGGAAATGCATTAGAGACTACAATGTATTCATAGTCTTTGATTCCTTGAATTTGCATACTCAGTTTTAAGATTCTTCCTCTTATGATAGCACCATCAATAGCAGTATCTTTGTTTAATCCGATTTTACTATCTTGCTTACCATAACATTTGCTTTGTCTAGATTTAGACTCTATGAATATTTGTTTTCCGTTTTTTAAAACAACTTTAAAGTCAAAGACATATTTTGAATTAAATTGTTTAAATGTTCTGATCACTTCTTCAGCATTTTTGATATATATTCTCGCCATATCTTCACTAGGAATCTGTATTTCATGATGCTGCTCTAAACTCAATATTTGATTTGAATAGTGTTTTCGTATCCATTTTTTAGTTTGAATTTCAAATTCTACACCTGATGTTTCGACACTAGTTTTTTTCGATTTTTTATTTTTTCTATTTTTCATACGAACTTACACTCCACCATCATCTCAGTGAGGCATGCGGTAAGATTTAGTTCCTGATCTGCAACAAATGCTGATTGGTATTGATAGCGCGCAAGAATTACAACCGCATTTGGAATCGTAGACTTATCCATGATATCATACAGACTATCATAGATCTTACGATAAATCTTTGCAGGATCATCACCACCAAAATCAGCAACCCACTTTCTCATTGCCCCAAAGTTTTGTTCCTTTAAAGAAGTTACCAGTTCATTGATTGATACGTCAGCAATGCTTGATAATATACCAGCGTCGATCTTACCACTGACTGAATATCGCTGTAGTTCATTCAACACTCGGCGATAGTCAGGAAAATGCTTCTTGACAACTTCAACTAATACTGTTTTCTCGAAAGGAATCTTTTCGACGTTAAGAATTTCAGCAGCACGCTTCATGAATGCTGCAGCCATCTTTGGTTTATCTTCCTTGCGCAGTTTGAATTCAATCACAGCGCAACGAGAATGCAACGGTTCAATGATACGATTCTTGTAGTTACAAGTCATGATGAACGTGCAGTTATGCGCAAATTCTTCCATCGCTGCACGCATCGCTGGCTGGGTACTATTGGGGTTCAAATAATCTGCTTCATCAATAATGATGACTTTTTTACCACCACCAAGAGACATTGCACTGGCATAGTTCTTGATTTTGGTTCGGAATGTGTCAATACCAGACTCATCCGAGCCGTTGATCATGAGATAGTCGCAACCGATTTCATCACACAATGCGCGTGCAACTGTAGTCTTACCTGTGCCTGGACCACCGCAAAGAAGCAAATGCGGAATCTCTTTCCGATCCACATAGGACTGGAAAGTAGATTTGTATTCTTCTGGAAGTATGCAATCAGCGATCGTATGCGGTCTATAGCGTTCTACCCACAAAACATCACTCATAATAAAACCTCATGATGAAAAGATGGGACGGAGGGGGTGAATCCTCACAGCGGCAGTCTGGCGGAGTGTGCTGTCAACAAGAACAGTTGCGCCCCAATAGACTTATTTAGCCACATTCTCATAGATAGTCTGGAAGTCACTCTGCTCTGCAACTTCCTCTTCATAACTACGCTTGTGATAAGTCTTTGCCAGTTTACGACCCAACTTCTTGGGAATCTCGCATTCGTCATGCATCTTGTCGAGAATCTCTTTGATGAGATCACGTTCGGCTTCAACACGAGTGAGTGAATTTGAGATTTCTTGGAGGCATCCCAAAACCTTTGCTTTATCAAGTGCCATGATTATTCTTTCTCACTAAACTTTGAGTCTTTCGCTTCTACAGCAATGTAGTAGATGATGTCAGAACTCTTATGTTTAAACTGAGCAAGACCTTTCTTAGCAATCGAAACATCATACGATCCATCCATCATCTTAAAGTTTTCAACCTTCATGACAACTTTAAATACCTTACCATCACCTGTAGCAATTTCAATCTTAGACTGATCAGACGAATCATCAGCAACATCAGTAGCCATGAAAGTAATCACTTCACCATCACTCTCGAATACAAAATTCGGCGAGCCAGAAATGCCAGCCGAACGACGCATCCACTCAAGATCTTCGCTCGAAAGTGTAAATGAGCAATACGAATCATCGAACTGAATAGACTTACCATCTTTCGGCGCGACAATTACTTGCGGCGAACAATACTTGATGTAATCAGACTTCTTTTTATTCTCAGTAGAGATATTAACACGATCTTCACCAAAAGAAAGATAAGCCTCTTTATAGAGAGAAATTTTGGCAAGAAGTTTGTTCAAATCATAGAGCGCAAAATCTTTCGGGAAATTTTCGCCGATCGTTGCCTCTACATAAATTGTTCTTAGTGGAGAAATAGTTTTGATGACATTACCACTCTTGAAATGCAAACTTTGATTAATGCCAGAAAAGTTTTTTAAAATATTAACAGTATCTTCAGAAAGTTTCATAATTTAGAACCTCATTCGCTTCAACATGATTATTATAGATAGAATTCATCAACTTGTCAACTCTTATTTTTAGTTCTTCTAATGAACAATTATTGTCCAATACAATGTCGTAGTGCGACCCAATCCATGCCCATTCAGAATGATGTACATCTGGATATGCATTGCGCATCAGTTCGGGTGTATTGCGAAGATTGCAATCTCTAGCAAGATTATACCACTCAGGATCATCACCACGCCGAACACGAATAACTTTACCGCCAGAATTAACAATTGCTTTGATTTCATTTGGAAATCTAACATCAGCAATCACATAATTGTTCCAAGGTGCTTGTTCGCATCGACGCATAACTGTATGAACCCACAGGTCAGGATGAAATATCCCACGACCTGCCTCTGTGCCCATAAGTTGGAGTGCTAATCTTGGTGAAAATGTTTTCCCAAATTTTCCTGACCACCATGGATCATCTTGTTCGCGCCATGTTCTTGACTCTGGTGTATCACCTTCAAGCAAAGCGCGATCCCAACCAAAAATTACAGCGCAAGCATCTTTGACGCTATTCGCATAACTTTCTTTTAAAAAATTATGATGTTCAACTAAGATATCAGCAACAGTTCCTTTACCATTGCCGATATTGCCGACAAGACCTATAATCATAACAAATACTTTATTCTTTACAGAGCGCCAACCCAGTTAGCAATGGCTGGCAGATCACCAGTAAATGCATACGTTCCAACGTGATGAGTCTTCATCCAAGGACACAACCAAATTTGTCCGCCAATTCTACGCCACCACTGGCAGAACATGTAATCTTCAGAGAGATAACGATCAGAGCCACCAACTTCTTTTTCTTTACCATCAATATTAATTACACGCTTGCGATCGATGACTGTATCGAAATAGGCATGGATATAACGAGTGCCATCAAAGTTTGCTTGACCAACATGATCTGGTCTGTAACTAAACTCAGGATAGGCTTCTCGGAAACGATCAAACACTTCACGTTTAACCATCATAAATCCTGTACCAATCTCAAGAACTTCAACTGGCTCGGCGACGCTGAACTTTTCAGTTCCTGGAGCAGGATTAAACACATAATCACCTGCCAATTTTTCCATTTCTGCAATAGGAAGATCAGGATGTCGCTTTAATCCTTCTTTAATTGCACTCCATTTAATTGATTTCTTCGGATACGGTCCACCACTTACATCTTTATCTAGAGCAAGTAATGCAATCACATCGCGAGGGTCATAATGAATGTCTGCGTCAATAAAGAGCAGATGAGTATATCCTTCTGCACGAAGGAACTCATCAACAAGATAATTTCTTGCTCTAGTAATTAGAGATTCATTAAAGATAAATGAGAATCGAACATCGATTCCATACTGCCCGCACAATGCTTGTAAATCCAAGCAAGACTTTGCGTACATACCATGAGACATACCACCATACATTGGGGTGGCTACAAACAATTTCTTCTTGCGAAGTTCTTCTACTTTTACTTCAAGTTGCATATTAACTCCAGAGTGTAAAATTCAAATCAACGTATTATATAGTCAACCAAACATGTCATCTAGGGTACTAGTCACATTCAGTTTATCAGAAAATTTAAAGTGATTGCACCACACAGAATCTACTACATCATTTAACTCGGCATTAAATTTTCCTGTTTGCGTTTCAAGCAATCCAGTTGCAAGAGCAATATATTCCGACGCAATGTTTTTACGATCAAACTTTTTAACAAATTCCCAGTTATTGGCAACAATCTTACTATAATCAAAAGGTTGCATTGACAAGAATTTATTACAAAGATCTCCGAACTGTTTCGGCGTAGCATCCCAGGGAATCATCAAATAATTTTTGCCTGGCTTGAGTAGACCTTCGCCTTTCTCATTATCAGAAACGCCAAGATTACGAGCAATCGGAACAACACCCATAAGCATTGCATCAATTACAACACGATTGAAGTGTTCGCCATAAGTTCTTGACCATGAAGGATCAAGCAAGAATTTACTGTGGCTTAGAATTTCATCACGCTTTTGCTCAGAAACGAAACCGATATATTGCATGCCTTTGCTAAGAGCATTCTGCCAAATAGGTTTACCAACACGATCAGGTGTGGCTTGAGGATCTCTCTCCAATGTACAGTAATATTCTGGCTTACACTTATCTTTTGATGCCATGTAAGCACGTTCAATACCATCACCAGCAACAATTACTTGACCATGAATGTAGGGAACTGCTGCTACGAGATCATCAACACGCTTCCATCGCTTGAATGTTTGTAGCGAGAAGATTGTATCAGTCTTTTCATCGAATGATGTTAATCGCTTTTTGGATATATCCTGCGGATTTAGAATCAAAGCACGAGGAATCTCCATAGATCCTGCTTGATTGAGTGCGCTTGGATGAACGCATGCCAAACCTGCGATATGTTTCCGAAGATGATGTATCCAAGGATAATTCTTTTTTAGATTACCATCATGTACAATTATGACATGTTTGGCTTTTACATCGGTGAACATTCTCAACCATGATTGCTTACCTTCTGAATCTTGGCACTTGAAACCAAAGATAGATTGCCAGATAACAATATCATAATCATTCGCAATTTTTACAAATTTATTTACATCATCATCATTGATAAACGAAAGATATTCTCCGCGCCACCCTTTACCTTGATGAACTGGGATACCTGTTCCTGCACCAATATCATATCCTTCTTTATCATAATCTTCAGAGAACTTTCCACCAGATTTTGTGCTCCGAAGAAATATAAATCCAGTTTGATGACCGAGATCTTTGAAACCAGCAATTAATTGCTCTGCGTGTGATATGATACCGCCGAAGTTATTAAAGTCATGTACAACTGTCAATATTTTCATAATCAACCAAACATATCATCTAGAGTTGAAACTTTATTATACGCTTCTGAATGGTATTTGGCAACCATTTCTTCTCCACCATTTTTTTCCAAGTAGTCATACCACTCTTGTTCTTCCCACATTCCTGGACTGATTCCATTCCAGAGTCTTCGTTGGAGTGGATGGTCTTTGTTTTTTCTACGGCACTCAACATAATTAAATCGATGATCTTCATACTCTTTGCTCCCAAGTTCAAGCATCTTTTCACGCAAATAACAAACAAGACTTATGCGTTCTGCGCTTTCATCTTCAAGAACAATAGGTGTGTTACCATGAATATACTCATGATTATTGACTAGTAATAGATCACCAGGACGCACATTGATAGCAATACGAACCTCAGGTAGAATTAGATATCCGCCAGAATAGTTGCCGTTGTTTGAAAGAACTAGAAGATTACTCAATCCATTTGTGAAATCGCCAGCATCACGATGCGCTGCTGTTCTAAATGTCTTGTTGACAGTAATCGTCGTAAAGACAGTTTCCGGAACCAAGAATGACGGATCAATTTTATCTGCTGCTTCACGTTGAGCAGCATGACGCTGAGGGAGTAACTCTGCGAACCCACGATCTAGAGATTGAAGAAACGGAAAAGCCAATTTAAATTTATCATATGATTGCTGTGTATAAGAAGTAGCACGCCCATAAGGAATGCGAGGATACCGATCAAACCAGCCAGCAATTCCAGAAAATACAGGATTCGCATATGTTGTATCCGAAATGTAATCCCCTAAAATATCTTTTGCTTCTTGTTTTCTTTCAGCAACCTTTAATCCAATAGCACTCTTTAACCAATTATCAAAATTAAAATTTTCTTCTTTAACTTTTGCTGCAAGCCAAACAAGTCCACGTGTAGATTCAACGTTTTTGTATTGTTGTTGTATTCTAGCAACTTCTTCTTTTATATCAAGGGGAACTGCAGTATTTTCTGGTTCTACTTTGAAAAATTCCAATAAACGAAGTTGAGTTTCTGTTACCCAATCACGACCAGCGCATTTGTCACCCTTTGGTCCTGCTGCAAGCCCACGATTTTGCGATTGAGTTGCTGCTTCGCGCAGCCCAAGATAAGCCTGTTGTTGTTCTTTTTTAGAAAAGAAGTTTTTTCTAAACTTGAATGCTATGTTATTCTCATCTTCTGATTCAAGATAACAATCTGTATCTTCATTGATAATTGTATCATAATGCGACTCATCAATGAATTGACCAAGAAGATGTTCGCAATCTAACTTAGACTTTGCAATAATTACTTTGACCATGAGAACACTCCTTCATTGTGTTCTATTATATATGTGCATTTATTCTCTGTCAAATAAAACTGTGGGGGCAAGAACTGCCCCCACGAGAACCAGAACGGTTTTGTTTTGCCAAGATTAGGCAGTCATCGAGACACTGATAGCATCACGATAGAGAGTCTTGCGAGCGCGAGCAACCTGACCCTGATCGAGATACTTCTCGAACTGGTTCGAAGGATTGCCAAGGCGATACGCAAACACTTTCTCACCACGCGAGTTCGTGATGCGATTGGTGTATACAGAGATACCCTCATTGCGTGCACGATAAGCGAGGTCAGCAACATTATCAACCTTAAAAAGCGTACGACCCTGACGTGAAGTCACGGTGTTGCCATCAGCAAGATAAGTTACAAACGAGTTAAGAGCATTAGCCATATAATATACCTTCACAAAAACCCCTTCAATAATATCGCAAGATTGGGGCTTGCCTTGCGATATACCATTCATTATATACTAACAAACGGCAAAAGTAAACTTTACAAATAACAAAACAATCTTTGCGTTATCAAAGAATCTTGCAATGTTTTATATCGTTCTTCAAGAACACTAATTGCTGTATTGTAATGTCCAGTGCCTTCTTCGCTTGGTTTGTAATAGTACATCTTAAGCGTTTCGATTTCACTCTTCAAGACTGCAAGATATTCTTCTTTTGAAAATTCAATCATACTCATGATAATTACTGTAAAATAAGTTCTGTTAGTTGTGTATTATCTCCAAGTTTTCCTGACAAAAAGGTGTTGAAAGATAGGCTTATCCGCGTTTCTTGGTAATTTTCGTCATGTAAAACTGGGACTGAGTGTCTAAGATAAGAAGGAAAAAGATACAATACTCCTGTTCCTGATGGCGCCCACCATGTTTCTGCATTATAAAGATGAGCATCGGTTGATGAAAACTTTAAAATTAAGTTATTGTGTGCTTCAAATTTATGAAAATTAATTTTATCAGTCAAAGGATCTGCATTAATATATAACACACCAGAAATAAAACTATTTCCGTGATTGTGTTCGTGATGATATTGCGTCTTAGTTGTATAATTCAACCATGATTGTGTTATGTATATGCTTAGATCATCACGAGGTTTGAACGCCTCATTAAAGAATTTTATTGTGGATTGTAAACAAAAATCGCGCACATCTTTGAGAGCAGTTTCTTCTAAAACTTTAGAATTTATACTAGTTTCATTACCAAAATTGGGTCGGCGTTCTAAATTATTTACAAAATTCCTTTCTTCATCTGTAAATTCACGATTCAAACAAAATCTTGCTACAGGAATCGGAAATAGACCAAGTATTTCAATATCACTCATATATTAATTTCCCATATAAAATCATATGAGATATTTATGCAACAATAAATTGAGAAAAATTACTCACCATTTGGATGCCTCTCATTAAAAGTATCCATCCAATTTTTAAGATATTGTCTGGCTTCCTTTTGGTTTACACCAAAGACTTCAGCGATATATGGTGACGCGCCAAACATATTCATACAACCTGTTTCGCGCAATGCATCCAAGTAATCATTAATCTTTTCTTGCATTTCCATTCTAAACTGATCCATAAATACCTCTATTAAAACGGAATATCTTCTTTGTCAAGAGTATCTTCAGCATGAACATTTTTCAACTCATAGGCGAGCGGTGCATTTTTGTTCGCCACCAGCGTGACAAGAGTTTTGGCGACACGATCAATAATCTGCTCAGTGTTCATACCCTGACTGCGTTCTTTTTCAAGTTCATGTGCAGACAGTGTTACTGTTTGACTTTGACCGTTTTTCGTGACACGAACAATTAAATCATCTGAATTAGGACTTGAGAGATTTTCAATCTTGACTTCATCTGATGACATAGGAGCAGGAGCAGTTGCCTCCGCATCAACCTTTGTGTAGAGATCAAGAAACGCAGTCTTGGTGTCAGTATCGAATCGGTTCAGACACATCTCAATTGCTTTCAGACGATTGCCGAAGATAGAGTAGGCTTTCGTGATATGCACAAGACGACGAGTCGAGATAACTTCATCAACCGCACCATCAGCGAAAGACTTGCGAATCACATCAGCCCACATGATCAGACGATCGATGAAAACTGCATCCGTCAAATTATATAGCGCAAAGTTCTTCTCAAGAATCTTGCGCTCGGTAGCAGCAGGAGGGTACTCTTGCTCGACCGTGATTGCGAAACGCTCAAGGAACGCTTCGTTGAGCAAATTTGTACCGATAAATCGACCATCATCACTGCCCTTGCCCTTCGTGTTTGCAGTTGCAATTACATTGAAGCCAACGGCAGGATGCACAACCTCACCAGTCTTCTTGTCGAAGTATGGCTTGCCCTCAAGAATCGGCTGCAAGCAGAGGATGTCCTCGGTGCCAAGATCACACTCATCAAGAAGAAGAACCGCACCACGACGCATTGCAGTCAACACAGGACCCTCGCGGCGAACTGTGCTACCATCAATCAGTTCGTAAGAACCAATCAGATCAGACTCATCGGTGCGCTTCGTGATATTGACGCGAATCAACTCACGCTTGAGCGCAGCACAAACTTGCTCGATCATCATGGTCTTGCCGTTGCCCGACAGACCAGTGATGTAGACAGGGTAGAAAATGCGAGACTTGATAATGTCGCGCATGTCGTTGAAGAATCCGAACGGAACATAAGTGTTGCTCTTCTCAGGAACAAATGATTCGGTGACGTTTTGCGCACGCTTGCTCGCAAGATTTATAACCTGCGCGAGAGGAGCCATCGCAACCTGAGCAAGAGATTGCTCAACAACAGGATTTGAAACAACATTCTTGGGAAGAATGTTGAACGTGTTTCGCGCAACCTTGCGCTCACGAAGAATGAAGTATGGGAAATTTTCAATCCCATTCTTCTTGTTATCGCAATAGGAATTGAGTTCCTTCAGCGTGATTGTTTCCTTGTCGAAGAATGCATGAATCTTCTCAAGGAATTCAGTCTGAGACTGCGGCGAACTATAGAAAGATTTTCTCATTTCAATATCACTCACTGTTTACATTATAAAATTAAACGCGGACCAAGCGAAACTTTTCAGTCTCACTAGGGTCACCACCATAGGGAATGAACCGAAGTTCATCACCCTCAATTTCAACGGCGAACGCACCATTGGGCGTTTCACTGTAGTAAATACCAGCGCGTTCAGAAAACTGAAGGTGCGCTACCGTTTCAAGATCAGTAGGAAATTTCATCATACAACCATTATTGCTCGAAGATGCTCGAAAGTAAAGGAGTATTTTCTCTATATAAATCAATAACTTACGCAGTCACTCACGCAACCGCCAATTCTTCGGCGAGTTTAGTCAACAGCAATCGATTGGTGCGCTTGCTGTTCAGATTATCGCCGAAGACTTTCGCCATCTTATTCTTGCTCATGTCTTGAGTGATATTCAACTTCTCGTCGGTGACGTTGTCAGACGGTATACCAACATAGAAGTATTTTTCATAACCAAGATTCTTGGTCGTAAAGAAATTGTGACGATTGAAAGAATTGCGAATCGCTTGCTGTTCATCAAAAGACTTATCGTGAACAATAAATTTCATATCACGTTTGATTGCTTTCGGATTGCCGATATAGAAACCGATATGCTTGCAACCAGTCACATCAGCAACTAACTGCGTGATTGACTTTTGAAACGACCAACAATTTTCCATCTTAATCTTCTTCTTGGTCTTTTTGTCGACAAGATAGTAAACAGCGTTGCGATCGACATCATGATAGTGAGTGTTTTCTGATGGCGGAAAATGAATATCAACACCACCTTCACCATCAGTCAGATATACAACGTTGCAAACATCGAGTTGATGATGACGCTGAAATCGAGTGATGATCTCACGAGAAGCAAGCAATGTCTGAATGAACGGAGTTCCGTTCAAGCCAAAGCCAGAACGATCCCAGTCGTTGAACTCGCCGTCAGGAGCATGATTGTAACGATAAGCACCATACCGTATATACTCGCTCGAGATCACGCAAAGCATATTGAATGCCTTGCGATACTGAACAGGCGACAACGAAGTGCCAATCAGATGCTTGAGATGAAACCAATCCTGACCAACAATCATGTCAGTAAATTTTTCAGAAACAAATCGTTCGCTTTTACGCATCTCAATCAATTTGTTGTTGCTGTAACAGTCATCACTGAAGCCATAGACTTCGACAGGAACATTCGCAAGTTTACAGAACGAAACAAGAATCAGCATCTGGTCAACAGTATTGCGAATTAGATCGCACATCGAACCAGACATATCAACGAACAGAATGTATCCGTGATTCTTGCCCTTCGGCACAACCGTGATCTTCTTGAAGAGATCATTGCTGAACTTGTATTTGTGCAGCACATTCAGATTCAGTTCGCCAGTGCGAGCAGTCTGCGTTCGAGCATACTCGCTGGCTTTCTTGCGCATCTCAAACTCTTTGAGAATATGCATAATGACTTTCTTGTTCGCAGCATTGAAACGACGAACAGACTTCTGCACAACAGTCTCATAAGAGATGTGATTTCGACCATATGGTTTGTACGGATCGGCAATCTGCTCTCTAAAGTATCGCTCGAGATCATTCATGACTTCCGTGTTCGGAAGAATAATGTTCTCAAGATTCGCTTCAGGAAGATTGAACATGAAAACTTTGCCAGAGGAATTGACGAGTTCGCCCTCGCGCTGGCGGAAAATTTGATCGGTGACAGAATGCGGCTCACCATCATCTTCTGAATCGCCATTGTTCACAGTCTTGGAAGAAGTTTTTTCCTCTTCGTCAGACTCTTCCTCACTCTCATCAGTGCTGTCAGAATCTTCGCCATCTGATTCTTCACCAAGATCTGATTCCTCATCAGAATCAGCAGAATCGCTGGCTTCGTCGCCGTCACGAAACTCATCATCTTCTTCGTCGAATGAATCTTCTGATTCTATTTCGGAATCGCCGTCTTCGATTTGCGGCGGAGCAAAGGCATTCATCAGGTCATTCTTGTTCTGAATTTTGTCTTGTTCGTGCTCTTTGACATAGTCAAACACACGTCGCGCAATGTCAACAACTTGATCCCAGGTTTCGGCATTTTCGACTTCGCGCACTATGTCGCGCTCGGCGTCATTGAATTCAACAACAACGTGTGCGCCCATCTTGAATCGCAAATTGATACGGTCGATCAAATTCAACTTGTTGAGATCGCCGAGTTTCTTGATGCCGAAGAAGTCACGCTCATAGAGAGACGCATAAGCACGAGCAAAAGCCTTGGCAAGACCAGGAAACTTGCGCTTGACAAGTTTCTCGATGCGCGCATCTTCGATGACATTCAAGAAATCTTTGTATTTCTTGCTGCTGCTGGCAACTTGATCGTGCCAACCTTGCTCGGGAGTATTCAGAGCATGACCGACTTCGTGACCTGTCAACAAGTCATAGAGATCGCCATCCATGTCTTTCCATATAGGAAGGACCATCGTGCGTGACTTGAGATCAAAGTATGCAGTCTTGGTCTGCTGATGCGAGACCGTGATATTTTCCGTCGCCAAAAGTTTGGCTAGGATTGATTTAGAAGTCTGAATATTCGTACTCATACAGCCATTATCCTCTCAAATGACCGAAAAGTAAAGCGCAAAAAACTCTAATAAAATCAATAACTTGCGCAGCCTATACTTTATACACGAAGACTTCGCTAGATTTTTCTTCCTTCGGCAACTGATCAAGAATTGTGATTTCTGGCGTCTTTTCTGCACTCACTGGCTTTAGTGCTTGTTTGTGTGTAGTAACTTGTCTTTCTGCTTTTGCTTCTGCTTCTGCTTTCTGAGCAGCGAACATCTTAATTCTCTTTACATTTTTCTTCACTTTGCGTTTGGCTTGTTCTAATCTAAACGAACTCACCTTATCTGTATATACAATTCCATCTAGGTGATCTAATTCATGTTGAACGCAAACAGCAGTGAGACCACTAAATGTTTCTTGAACCCAATCTCCATTAATTGCTTGAAATTTTACTGTCACGTTTTCCCAACGATCAATTTTTAAATACAATCCAGGATAAGATAGACATCCTTCTTGATAATTTGACGGTACATATGAATGAGTGACAATTTCTGGATTAAACATTGTCCAAATTTCATTACCCATATTAATTGCACAAAATCTTTCTTTATGACCAACTTGATTAGAAGATAAACCCAAACCCTCAAGTTTTCCTAACGTCTCAGCCATTGAAAAAGCAATGTAATGTGCTCTCTTATTGTCTTCAATTGATTCAAATTTAAAAGGAACAGTTGGTTCTCTCAAAATTGGATCATAAAAATCTACCAACTTATAGATTTCATATTCTACAAGATCACCCTTGTATGTTTTGATCATCTTTGCCATATTAGTTCACCATTTGCGAGAAATTCTTTATTTTCCCAAATCGTATTGTATGTTTAAACTTATCAACCATCTGATCAGATTTATGTGTGATCACAAAGATATTTGTACCTTCGTTCATCATATTTATCAACTTCATAAATTCTTCAGTACCATTGATGTCAAGAGAACCATCAAAGACCTCGTCGAAGATGAGCAAATTCGTATTGACACTGTTCTTCAATTTGGCGACCGATCTCCAAGTGAACAAGAGTGCTAGATCAATACGTTTCTTTTCACCCTCTGAGAAGTTTTCATAACTGAAATCATCTCGGTGACGAGACTTGATGGTCTCCTTAAACTCCTCGTCAATGTTGAAGTTGACAAAGAAGTCCATCGCAGCCAAATACTTATTCACCAATTTGTTTATAATTGGAACGTACTGCTTAATGATTTTCGACTTAATCCCGCCATCTTTAAGCAACTGCGCGACAATATCATAGTTCTGTGTTTGTTCAGATACTGTTTTTCTTTTTTCATTGAATCCTTGTAATGCGTTCAATAGTTCTTTCGATTGTGCCTTGAACTCATCGCTCATGGCTGGTTTGCTTTCTATCTCTGTAATCTCATCCTCAAGTTTCTTAATGTACTTTCTGATCTGGCTGCGAGAAGTATTAATCCGCACAAGATCTTGTTCGAAAGACTTGAGTTCTTTTTGAGTAGTCTTGATGGTATTGATTCGCTGTAGAACGGCATCACTTTCTTCTTTGAGTTTGTTTAGACCTTCGGTTAGTTCTGATATTTTACTATTGCATGAATGAACTTTTTCTTCTTTGTTATTGATAGCCTGATCGCAGGTTGGACAAGTCGAATTTACAGAATAGAACTCAATGTCTTTCTCGAGTTTCTGAATGTTCCCTTCGATCTTGGCTTCAAGATTGTTCAGTTTGTTGAAGCGTTTGGTTGTAAATTCTTCATCTGATGTTAGAAAGATCAGATCATCGATTTGCTTTTCTTTTTGCGTTGCTTCCGTTTCAAGAGAAGAGAGTGATACCCTGTTCTCTACTGCTTCTTGTTTCTTTGCATCTAAAATTTCTTTTGTATTCTTCTTGAGTTCGTCAAGATGTTTCTTGTGTAGTTCAATTTTATCTTTTGTGTTATCAATCTGAATCTTGAGTTGTGCTGCTTCATCTTTCAGAGCATGCATTTTGTTCTTTACGACAACATTCATCGCAGAAAAAATTTGAATGTCTAATAGATCTTCAATCACTGTTCGGCGATCAGCCGCCGATAATTGCATAAACGGAGTAAAGTTTGTGGATCCTAAAATTACTATTTGCGTGAATGATTTGTAGTTCATCTTAAGAATTACCTTCTCAAGATATTCTTGATAATCTTTAGATTTGGCGTCTTGATTGAGTAAATCGCCGTTCAAATAAATTTCAAATAAATTTGGTTTTATTCCACGAACAACTTTGTATTTTATTTTGCCAATAACAAACTCAATCTCAACCACACAATCTTTTTCGTTGATTGAATTTACAAGTTGAGGTTTGTTAATATTGCGGAATGGCTTGCCGAATAAAGCAAATGTGATTGCATCAAGAAATGTTGATTTACCCGCACCATTCTCGCCAACAATGAGCGTGGTTGGATGCGCACCAAGATTAATCTCAGTAAATATATTTCCAGAAGAAAGAAAATTTTTATAACGTACAGCGTTAAAAAATATCACACAGTCTCCATAGACAATGCTTGATTATATACATCGCGCAGAACAGTCTTAATTCTATCTGATTCAACAGGCAATGTCAATCCATCGACGTATTTGTTTAAAATTGTCATTGTATCTTCTGCTTGATCGATATCTACTTCAACATTGTCTATGATCTCAGAGAAATCCTCAACAACTGCAACCTCAAGAGGTGCTGCTTTTGTAATTGAGTCTATCAGTGTGTCGAACAAAAAGGAATTGTTTCTTTTTTCTACCACTATTTTTAGATACTTACCAGACAAATACGAATAGTCTGCATTTACAATATCATTGTAAAATAATTCATCATCATTGTACTTAATCTTATAGAACATCTTCTCTGGATTGGGTACAAAAGTAAGTTCTCTAGTTTCGGTATCAAAAATATGAAATCCGCGCTCATCGTTATAGTCAGCCCAAGTCATTTCTCCTGGAGTACCAACATAGGTGATGCTTCCATTTGTACTTTTGTGATGAAAATGCCCCGATAGAACCATATCATATTTACTTAATATGTTTGCATCCATTCCTTCATGGCAGATATTACCACGATCCATTTCAAACCCAGCGAGTTCAAAATGACCTAAACAAACTTGATTTTCACTACGCTTGATGAAGTCTAGAATTTCAAGTTCATTGTCTTTGCAAATCCAAGGAATGACATCGATCCCCATCCACATTGATGGTTTGTCATACAGAATGACATGATTTTCATAATCACGCAAAAGCAAATCTGGCGAGTTTACTTCGAGAGTGTTCTTGAAAAAGATATCGTGATTACCAAGTAGAACGCGACACTGAATATTGTGTTTGACTAACTGGTCAAAAAAATAACGACGGCAAAGAGCAAGAGACTGAAAAGAGATATACTTCCTACGATCAAATAAGTCACCCAACTGAAAGATGGTGGTAATTCCATTTTGCACCAAATAAGGAAAAAATGTTTTCAAATAAAAGTCGCGATAATGATTATGAAAGGCAATACTATCGCCTCTCATTCCAAAATGCGCATCACCCAGGATTGCTATTTTCATCTACGAATTTCTCTAACCCAGTTTTCTTGGCTTTCTTTTCTTTTCTTGCGTTTTCGTAATTTTGAATGAATTGGGAAATGTTTTCATAGAGTTCGAATTGTCTAAAAGTTCCATCTTCATTCTCATTGAGTTCGAACTCGTCGAGTACTCCAGCAGTTTCAGTTGATTTGTATTTAACATAGAGTTGTTTCTTCTCTTTCTGAATCCGACGTAAGAATGCATAATATACTATTTGCGTGAAATAAGCAAACGGATTTGCTGATTTTGCTGGATCAAAATTATCGACGTACATCACGCAATTTTCAATTGCGTCTGCAACCATTTCATCGCGGAAAGTATATGACAAGAAGTTTGGTTTGTGAGAAAGATTCTCGGCAATCTTCATGAAGCACTCAGCAACGTATCGAGGAATCTGTGGCTTTGGTTGACCAAGTCTCTTTGCCTTGCGAATTGATGTGCGATATGCAGTCATTTCCTTGAGGAAATCTTTATTATTGATGTAGTGATTCTTTGCCATAATTATTATTTCATTCCCATGAATGCTGCTATAGTAAATCTAGAATCCTCGATTTCATTTGATTCACTAATGACTTGTGTCACTTTATGTTCTATAGCAGAACAAAAAATAACTGATTGATTGTTTGAGAGCGGCACAGTATATGTTTTCCCAAATTCTGTAAAACAAAAATCTCCCCCACTATACGCTTTAGGTTCTTTATAAAGAAGAGTAACCATGGTAAATACGCCTTCATCTTTGTGACTGGCATATTCATCACTATTATTGTATTTTTGTACAAGCAATGATGTGTTGTTTACATTTTTAAACATTAAAAAAAATGGTGATTGTTCATAAATTTCTTCGAACACTTTAGGGTCATTAAATATACTGCTATAAGTTTTTGCTATTTCAGAATGCTGATAAGGATTTTTGAAGAACGCTTCTAGAAATATACCCACCCCTCGCTTTCTAAATGTAAATTCTGTATTTCCATTTTCTAATTCTTTAGGATCTTTAGCTGCGTGCGTTCCGTCTGGACCCACCATATTGGGGGCAAGATATTGTAATTCTTTCCACACTCTTTGATACTGTTCATCATCAAAAATGTTATCAATAATAATATGTGGTATAGGTTCATTATACAATTTTATTTTCATATAATCGTCTTCCATATTTTTAATGTACTGGTTTATCCTTTTTGTTAGCCATTGCTTCTAGTATTGAAACCACTTTTTGAGTTTTTTCAACTACTTCTTGTTCTTCTTCTTTGGTCATACTTGGAGTATTTTGTCTAATTTTCGCCACGTTATTGTAAAAGAATTCACTTACATGCTCATATTGTTCATAAAATTCTTGTCTGACAGGTGTGATGAAAATTATATCATCAAGTTTTATTTCAACTTCTTGTAATTCAATCACTGACTGTGGCAAATATTCTTGCAATGAAAGAATTTGTCGACCCTCATCAAATAAAGTCTCAATCTCAATTCTAAGTGGTCGCTCAATAGTTATACATTCAGTTCCATATGAAACATACCCAATCAAATCATCAAACGTGTCTCGAGTGCGAACAAATTTTAATTCTGTTTTTTCTGTGTTCTTTTTTCTTGGCATTAGTTTATCCTTACGTTACTTGATGTGAAAGGAAATCTTTCTTCGCTATAGATCTTCACTCGTTCCTCATAATGCTTCAATGTGAAGTTTGTATAAGGACCATAACGCAAATCATCAGCAAGATCATAAAGTGTAGCAGCGTCTTTGTTCTCACCCAAACGCAGCACACGACCAATTGACTGTAGAGAACGAATCTTACTCTTTGTTGGAGAGGAGAATATAATATTATGTAGGTTACGAATGTTCACACCTGTAGAGAACGTACCGTAACTCGCCACAATGATCGCATCGTTTTCCTGTTCCGTGATATGCCGAACTGCTTCGCGATCCTCTGCCTCAACTCCGCCGTGAATAAAGAATACCTTTCGTCCATTGGCTTCTTTTGAAATCATTTCATGTATTATTTTACCGTGTTTCTCAACATAAGTAAATAAAATTAATGAGTTACCCTTTAAGTTGAGCGCAAGATCACGAATAAAATTATTTCGACCTTCATGCTGAGTCAAAAAATTCATCTCATCTGGATATGTAAAACCCTTTATAGCCTTGCATACTTGTTCTGGATATTTTAAAACAATACACTTGATACTAAAATTTGCTAATTGCTTGCGTTCAATTAGTTCTTTTGTAGAGATGACTTTAAACGTAGGACCAAACAAGCCCTCAAGAACTAGTTTGTTGACTTTGCTATCATCCAATGTTCCTGTAGTGCCAACACGAATGTCGCAGTTGATAAGTTTAGTCATGATGCTGGTCAATGACTTGGCTTTAAACGTATGTGCTTCGTCACCAATCACAAAATCAAACTGAGAAAAATATTTCTTCGGCATCTCAAAGATAGACTGCCAAGTAGAAATTATTAAATCTGTTTCTGGAATCTTGCTTTCGCCGCCAAAAATTTTCTGGCAATGCTTATCTACATCCCAGCCATTCACGCCAGAATAATTTTTAAAGTCAGAATGCATCTGAGTCACTAGATTAATCGTAGGAACAATCAACAATCCACGTTTCTTACCTGTGTTCAACAGGTGGCGAATCATCATGTAGATGATGAGTGATTTTCCTGATGCGGTAGGTGAAACGAGTACAGTTCTTTTCTTCGTAAGTCCGACGCTAGACGCGAGATACTGATAATCTCTTGGCTCCATCGGAAGCGATAAAGCGCTCGCAAGATTTTTTGTGTCGATCGGATAGACTTCCTTTTCTTCATCTATAACCTCGAATGTGTAGTTATTATTCTTACAGAAAGTCTTTATATAGGCAATTAATCCAGCATAAATTTGCTTCGTGCGTAAGTTGAGCAAACGTATCTTCCCGTCCCAGTGTCTATTACGAAACGCTGGACTGAATTGATACCCAGGAGTCGAAAACGTAAAAAATTCAGACATCTCTTGAAGAATGCCGTCATCTGCGTTCACCTGCACATAAATGTTATTTACTTTTTCTATCGTTACATCTGTCATGTTTCTGTATGAATTTTTAACCAACTTGAATTACCCAATGCTGGTCGTCCAATATATTTCTCGCCAGTCTCCATGTCAAAAAGCATATACTTTTCTGGGCATTTAGTTTTGATTGTGAGGGTCATAGGCTCTGCTAATTCTTGAGCAACAGAGCCATCTTTCAAAACTCTTACCTTGCTCCCTGTATGAATTTCTCCCACCCCATATACTCCTTCAATTGCCAAGTACGATTGTTTAATTCTTTCATTACGTGTTCACAAAATTTTGCTGCTTCTTCGTGATATGATTTCTTACGTTTCAATTTGTTCAAATCATCATCCCCATCGATGTATACAGATATATCTGATTTGAGCGTAAAACGAAATGGCTCCCAACCAAGTTTTTCTAACTGTTCTTGGTCAAGTTTACCAGTGTAGTATTCCCACTTGAGTTTTTTGATCTTATCAAATTCAAGAGAGGCTCGCTTCGCTGACAAATTGTGCAGCGACAAGTATTTGTTATACTTGTTGTGTAAAATTGGAATGCGGAGAATTTCTTTTCCTGGCTCAGTGGTATCAACTTCACTGTCTTTTTCCCATTGCTTCATAATTTCTTCAAGTGGAGGAGTTTCAATTGCCATAATATTGCATTAAAGTTACAGATACACATATCATACTGTAAAACAATCATAAAGTAAATATTTTTGTATAGTTTACTTTTGAATCTACACTAGATATAATCACTATGTTCGGTATGAACGAACTCTTCTATACTCTTTCATAATTATAGTATGTAAAGCGAAATGTTGCATCTGCGGTTACAACGTTGTCCGCTGAATCGCCAGTGTTGAATATAATTGTTGATAATGATACTGGGAATAAACCAACAAATTTAACACGGAAATTTGGATTATTTTTATTTGTAAAAATAGTCATAATTGCATCAGTATACTGTCCACCAGACAAACTATTGCTGGGCAAAAATTGTTTACCCAAATTATTAACTGAATTTTGTTTTTGCAAATTTAAGTATTCTTCAAAATCTAATGGGAATGTTATACCGCGCATCCAGTCATGTATTTGTGTCCATGCACGAAGATCTTCATCAACAAGAAAAGTAATGTTTAATGTATCATAAGTTAATTTTTCGCCAGGAATATACATCTCAACAAATGGTGTTGGTTTGGGAATTTCAGTAAGAGAGATTCCTGGTAAATTTGCAGTTTGACAAAAATATGTCATTCCTGGCAATCTATCAAAAGTAATTCTAAATTTTGTTGACTGTAGTAAGTCTACGTTATTTGGATTGCGTGTCAGTGCTGTCATCGATGAGTTTCCGTAGGTCTACGATATTCTCTTTCTCAATAAGATCAATAATAAAATTCGTTAAATCTATTTCTTTACGAATAAAGAACAATTTTTTATTCAGTTCTTCTAATTTTTCTGAGTAATAATTTAACTCCTGCTCTTTTTGTCGCCGCAGGTCTTTTAGATCAGATAGAAGAATAATCTTCGCCATATTCATTATTTAGTGCATAAAAAAAGGGGGACTGTTTCCAGTCCCCCAATTCGTTTTGCCTTATTATTATTAGTAAATTGGCAAACTTTTTATCAACTATTACTGGTTGATGTTCAACACTTCGAACTTGCGGTAGTACACGTTTGTGCCGTTTGATAGAGCACCAGTGCCTGCTGTAGTTGCGAATGGATTTGCTACGAGACCATAACGTGTCTTGAAGCCAACTTTTGGTTGGTAAGTCGTTGGGTCGATAGCACGTACCATTTGTAGAGGAACGTATGGGCAGTAGAACAAGCCAGCATCATAAGGAGTTGATCCCTTATAACCGACAACAACATAGTCTGCACCAGCAACTGAATATGGGTCAACATAAACTTTGATACGTCCGAAGAGTGTACCAGCGAATGTGTTGCCTGTATCATCAACTGTTAGATTGGTGTTGTTTGATAGTGCTGAGTTGTAGTCTAGAAGACCTGTCATTGCAAGAGCTGATGCTGCATCGGTTGAAAGGATGAGCATATTACCCTTACCACGACGAGTGTCCTTGGCGATCTTGTTTGCTGCTCTTTCGATTGCGAACAAGAGTGACTTATACTTCTCAACCTGCCAGCGTCCGCTTGTGTCGCTTGATGAAGATAGATTGAAAGTATTTGATGTTACGCCAACAATACCTACGTTAGCAGTTGCATAGATCGTACGAACAACTTCGCGGTTGATTTCAGCTAGAATTTCAGTTGACAAAATATTTGTCAATTCTGTTTCTGCATCGAGACCATGAATTGCTTTGAGATCTTGCGCAAGTTCTAGCGTATAGGCTGCTTGTAGACCACGTGTATTTGCTGTAACAGCAACACGATCGATTTGGAAGCCCATAAACTTCATGGTTAGATCTTCACCAGCAGATGTATCCAAACCGAAGCCTGTGTTTGCTAGACCGTAGATTGATGAGTTAGCATTACCAGGATTGACTGCCGTGCTGAATGCAGTCATTGTGCCGTTACCAGAGTGAGCGTTGTTTGCTTCTCCGAAGAGCGCTTCACCGCCACGTGCTGATGACGTTGCAAAGGTTGAACGCATTGCGAAAATCAAACCTGTTGGACCAGTCATTGGCTGAACGCCGCAGATATCATAAGCCATTAGGTTTGGTAGTGCACGACGGACAAGACCAATTAGAATTGGGTCAAATCCTGTTACGCCTGTGTTGACTGTTGATGTAAGACCGCTTACGCCTGCAGAACCCATGGCATTAGCAGGTGATGCTTCCCATAGGTTTGTCATTGCGCGGGTTTCTTCCATAAGAGCACGCTCTTGATTTTCTAGAACTAGAGCAGTTACAGCGCGCTTGTAGTTGTCTGTAATCTTTGGGAGTTCTGGGTGATCAAGAACTGGTGCCCACTTCTTTGCATATGTTTCGTTAATATACATTTAGTGATACCTCAGTTAAATTAAATTAGGCTTTTGGAGCCGTTTTTGTGATTGATTGAACATAACGAGACATGATTGAATTACGAATTTCTTCTACTTCTGGAGATTCAACAGCTGTTTCTTGAATTTCCTTAACCTCACTCTTCACGTTTACTTTACTTGGGAAGTAGTTCTCGCGTAGTACTGCGAGCTTATTATCAAAATCACCTTCTGTGGTGAACTCCACACTCTCTGCGAGTGATTTCATTTTCTCAGCTTGAACGGCTGTTAGACCTTCGCAAGCGAGATTGATTGATTTTGCTTTCTTGACTGCATTGATTTGTTCTGTAAGACCAGCAATTGCTTCATCTTTTGATGCAGCAGACATTTCTAGTTCTACAACTTTAGCAGCAAGCTCTTCGGCAACATCGACTTTCTCTTCTGGAATTTCGATGTAGTGCTCAGCAAATAGATTCTTGAGACCATTGATGAAGTCTTCAGATAGTTCTGCGCGAAGACCTGTCTCAATAGCAACTTCATTTTCCTTGACCCACTCTTCAACGACATAGTTGAGATACTCATCAACTTGGTCGGCGAGTTCAGTCTTAATTGCGTCAACTGCTTCGTTAAGAATATTATCGTTCTCAGAAAGAACTTCTTCAACAATCTTCTCTACGCGAGATTGAACGGCAGTTTCAAAAATAAGAGTTGCTTTAACACGGAAATCTTCAGAAAGAGATTCGCCATTGAAAAGAGCATCGATATCTTCTCTCATTGAGCCACGATACTTTTCAACCATCTCTTTTTTCATTAATTCTTGCATTTCTGCGACATTATCTTCTAAATTTTCTTCCGAAATGTTATCGGAAATGTCATCAGCAATGGCTGCTTCTTCTTCAGTGGCTGCTTCTTCTTCAGTGGCTGCTTCTTCTTCAGTGGCTGCTTCTTCTTCAGTGACAACTTCTTCGCCTTCAACTTCGGCTTCTTCAGCCTTAACTGAACCAGCATCAACTGGATTCTTCTTAAGAGCTTCTTCTTCTTCATCGCCGACTTTCTTGGCTGTCTCAGGAGCCTTCTTCATTGGCTCTGCTGGTGCGCCCGTTACACCTGGTTTTGGTGCTTCTTTCATTTTAGCAGAAGCAGCCGCACCAATTGCTGTGGACTGTGATTGTGGGGTTTGTCCGCCGAGATCCTGAACTTCGGCTGAAAGTGTTGCAGCTGGTTCTTTTCCTGCATTCATAGATGCCTTGAGGATTTCAGCAGCAGATTCAGATAATGTTTTAGCCATTTGTTTAAACTCCTAAAGAAGTAATATTATTTATAAAATTTAAAGTTTTGACACGAAATTCTCAAAAATCTTTAATGAGATTTCGTCGATTTGTTTTTGCTTTGCGTTCTTGATTTGTTCGTAATAAGCATTGACGTCAATTTCTTTTACAATGCCATTATCCCAAACCCACTCTTTGCCTTCCATAATACCTGAAACGAAAGCACCTGGTGCGGACGGATCCGCGACAATATCTGCTGCTGTAGCGAGATAAAAGTCATCCTGAACAATGTTGACACCACCCTCGTTTTTAACGGAGCCCATGCCACGCGATGACACACCAAGAGTTGCACCGCCTTCCATTAGAGACTTGGCGATTTTACCCATTGGTGTTTCAAGAATTTTCGCCTTTCCTACGAAGACATTACCATCTTCCTTGAGGCTTGTGATTAGATGCGAAACGCGATCTAAATTGATTGTTGGTGACTCTGGATGACCCAACTCACCAAATGCACGATTCTTAGTAACATATTCTTCATTGTAACGCTTTACTTCGTTAGCAAGAGTTTCTTTGCGATACATACGACCATTGCGGTTTTTTGTTTCTGAAACAAGAAATGGTCCTTGAATGTAAAGTGTTTTGACACCGTTTTTTTCTTCAGTGACTAACTTTACTTCTTCAATATTCTCTGTAATTAATTTCATTTATCTTAGTCCTAGTGATGCGCGTCTACGAAGTGAACGCTTTCTTTTAATTAATGCTCTCGCCATTTTTGCTCTACGTTTTACTTTTGCGCGGCGAGCACCCATCTTTCTTTTTAATCTTTCAGATGGAGAAATACGAATCATTCTCCCACCACGAATTGTATATCCTTTTACAGCAGAAAATACTTTACGACGTTGAACTTTACCACCACGAACACGCGCACGAATAAGTTTCTTACGACCCATGCGTTGAACATTCGCTTCTGCTATAATCTCTTTTACAACTTCAGCAACTGTTTTCATTTGTTTATTTTAAATGCAGTATTTTTCATTGCAAAATCAGCAACCTTCATAAATTGACTTTTGCTGTGAGAGATCATTCTTGTAATTTTTGCTTTATTTTGATCGTTTAATGCACCATGCGCTAAATGTATTGCTTTTGCAGTAGTAGCATCAACATTCATAGAAGTTCCATCAAGAAATTTTAATTTTTTTGCTTGATGTTTATCTACAATATCTTTAATGTGATCAATATTCTCTTCAATATTTTCTTCTGATAATTCAATTTCTTCGGCTTGAACACCAGGAAGAACTTCTTTAGCCATTGTTCCAGCAGGTTCGTATGGCACTGTAAATGTTAAACCAAGTTTTTCGTTAACATACAGCGCAACACGTTTTCCATCTGGGAAAATACGAATACCTCTACGCTTCAATACAAGCATATAAGGTGGATTAATTTCATCTTTTAATCTTGCAGCTTCTGAAATTTGATTAAGATCAGTAATTTCATAAGAGTTATTTACTTGCTGCATTATTCCACGCGCTTGTTTTAATTTTTGTAACGTAGAACGAAATTGCGTCATTGGAACATTACCTAATACTGATGATGGAACTTCTGACGTAAGTTTTAGATAATTAGTTCTTGCATTAGCAGAAATTTTATTTAAAATTTGATTTGCAGGCAGATCAGGATTTTTTGATGCGTGAGCCTGATACATCTTATGCCCAGCAATAGCAGCAGCAACATTGAGATCTTTCAATCCCAATGCTGATTTAGCAGCCATAACTTTTGCTCTGACTGTATCTTCAGGCTTCTTGGCTTTCTGTTGCATCTGCTGCGATGGATTCTCCATCGCTGCTTCCGTCAACTTCTGCTTGAGTTGTTTCAATCTCATTCGTTTCTACTTCTTGTGTTCCGATTAAATTAGAAGCAATCTCTACTTTTTTTACCTCAAGCGCATCAACAACTTTTTGTGATATTGCATTGTTAAAGGCTTGCATAAAAGCGTCTTTGTCTTGTGCTATAGCAGCATCTACGATGCTAACTTTAGCAAAATCATTATAATCGCTCATTACATCAGTATTCATTTCTGTATTTGTTTCAGTCATAATTCACTCCAATAAATTATTTAGTAATTGCAGTATTAAAAGCGGTATTAATATCAGGAGTTGCTGGACCACTCACAGCTTGTGTTTGTTCTGGTGGTGTCGTTGTAGGTTGGTCAGATTGCTCATCGCTCAATTCTGATTGCATACGCTCAATTCCTTCTTCATCAAAGTGAAGAACATGTTTACGAACCCATGCTTTCGAGAAATATGTTCCAACATATGGATCAATTTGTTGCATAAGTTGAAGACGAATAGCCATTAACTCAGATTCTTTGATTTCTGCGAAGTTATTATCTTTCAAGAAATCGTAATGAATTTTTTCTTTTAATTCTTGCCACTCATCAACTGAGCAAATACCTTTAAGCGCTAACTGACGTTCCATTAATCCATCAAACAAAATACTAAATTTAGATCTTAAACGCTCAACAAATTTACTGAACTTTAATTCGTCGCGCGTAATTTCTGTAGAACGACCAAGAGCAAATCCAGTTGTTGTTTCTAGACGAGAAACTGGTACATTTAAAGCCTTGTATAGTTTCTTTTCAAAATAGTTGACGTCAGATAATTCACCAAGATTTTGTCCTGCTGGGAGTGTTGTAATTTCTGTTGATTTACCTTCACCGCGACGTGGAATCCAAAAATCTTCCATCATTGAAAGGAATTTACGATCGTCCTTTACTTCACCAGTTGTGCTATCGTATACAACTTTGTTTCTAAACTTGGTCATAATATCACGAAGATATTGTTCTGATTTAATCTTCGGCATGTTACCAACGTCAATATAGAACACACGACGTTCTGGTGCGCGCGATAAACGATAGATAACAACTGCATCCTCAACCAAACGTAGTTGATTAAGTGGTTTGATTGCTTTATGCAAGAAAGAAAGAACTAGCATTCTTCTTGGATCCATCAAACCAGAATTCACATTGACAATTGCATCTGGTGCAATTTTTACGCTTGCATCTGTTGGTGAAGTTACAACAGTCTGACCTGTGGTTGTTGCTCTGTCGTTAAACACATAAAATTCTTGTGTTCCTTTAACAACTTCAACACCTGTACGTGGATCTTTTTCGCGTATAACTTGACGCGCTTTTTTAATTTTTCTTGGGTCAATGTAGACAAGATCTTGAATGCCCAGTCTTGGCTGTTTTTGATCAACCAAAACTTGATAATACAATCTTCCGTCAATATACCAACGACGAAATATATCTGCGCCTTCGTTTGAGAAATCTAACATACGAAGAACGTTTTGAAATTCTTCGCGAATCATGTCTTTAATATTATCTGGTTGTTCTAAATCGTCAAGAATAATTGTTACAGATTTACCTGTTACGTCGTGGACGATTGCTTCATTTACGATATCATCAACCGCAGACTCAAGTTCTGGCTGCATAGCCATTTCACGATAACGAGTAATTAAATCGTTTTCGTTTTTAAAACTTGTTTCTAGATCGAGATAAGTTCCGAAATATCCGCCAGCGGATATATTCACTGCACCATCATCTGCAGCGGGTGCAGTGATTGCTGGTTGAATACTAACCTCTTCTTTTTTGCGCGCAATCTCGAAACCGAAAAGATTAATTGCCATATGTTACTCCATAATAAAACAAAAGGAGAGAAAATCCTCTCCTCTTGGATTTCAAATTTAGGCAGTTGTTGTGAATAATGAAGTACCAGTGAATCCGCTTGTCGTACTCACTTCTGTCCAGTATTGATACTGGAATGTCACTGAAAACTCTTCAACTGTATCGTTTGAACCCCAATCTAGATCGATTGGTGTGATATCAATTGGAAACATTCCAACGAAACGATATCTCTTTGCGGTGCCGCCAGTTTTTCTGTATTGTGTTACAGTTGCATCACTCGCATAACCACCTGTGTTTCCAATTAATCTGCCACCAGATGATGTGTTTCTGGCACTATTAGAGCGAAGGTTGGTTACATTGTTGTTGATGCCGCGCATCCAAGCGTCCATCGAATTACGAATTGCAAAGTTTTCGTCATTGATAATTGTAACTGTCCAATCTGCGAAAGTACGATTACCAGCAACTTTAACTTCACGACCGAAATATTGAAGAGGAACGCTACCTAGTGTTGATCCAGGTAATTGCGCCGTCTTTACCATAAAGCGAGCAAGGCTTGCCACGTTTTGAACGTAAGAAGGGAAACCGAGTTCTACTTCAAATAGATTAGGACGAGCACCATCATCTACGAGTACACTACGAAATTGATCTGCATTAAATGCCATTGTTTTTACTCCTGAGCCTTTATGCTATTTATTAGAAGCGTCCTACGATTTCATCGAAGGCAACACCTGAGCGAACAGCAACAAAGTTCAACTGTATAAAGTTAATTGCCTTGGCTGGCTTAATGTAGATGTCACCAACAAACTGATTGCTATCGACGATTTGAGAAGTATTGTTTGTCTCATCGCAAACAACACGGAAATCATAGATACCGCGACGTGATTGTACAAGTCGTAGGAATGGCTCGACAAGATTTACAAATTGTGATCTTGTAAACTCATCATTGAACTCGAACAACTGAGCGCGAGCAGCACGAGCAATTGCTTTTTCAAGAACGATAAACAAGCGACGGACATTGATTCTATCAAATGCACTTGGCTTGCTTAGAAGCGTCTTATCACCAAAGAGAACAGTTCCTTCTCCTGGGAAAGATACAATTGGGTTCACACTATTCTTGTAAAGCGTATCGCGTTGTGTTTGGTTCGGATTAAATGCCAATTTAACAACATTCTTCAATTGACCGCGATTAAATCCAGCTGGTGAGAACCATGGATCACGATCACGATCAGTTTGCGCGCAGAGACCAGCAGTGTCACCGTTACATGGGACCCAGCGATAAGTGTCGTTATACTTGTCGTACTGATACTTCCAGTTGCTATCTATTACTGCGAATGAGTTGGATACGTTAGCAAGAGCATTATTACGATAGTTAACAATTGCTGTTGTTGGATCAGCTGCTTGGCAATTTGCTAGGGATGGTGATATGAACGTCAAGCAATCGCGTCTTGCACCTGCTAGAGTTATTGTTGTACCAACAACTGTTTCAGAGTGACCAGCAGTCATTACCAAACTAATGTCAACATTGTCTGTTGAAGCAAACTGAGTATAAGCAGTTTGAACATTGCCATCAGTTGGTGTGGCATCTGTACCTTGTACAAATGAAATGCCGTTTAGATTTTCGCCATCGAAGAAGTGAGTAGCATTAGCAGCAACACCCCATGTTGCGCTATTTTGTCCCATTGCATACACCCAACGAGAGTTCGTATAAAGAACATCGCGCCAGTATAGTGATGCACCACTTTCATCTCTAGCATTTGTTGCTTTAGATACATTTGAGTAGCGCTCGATCACTGTATTAGGTGTTCCTGTGATCAAACCATCTTCGTCGATAACTGCAATATGCATTTCATCATTTGCATTTGACTTAAAGTTTGCAGCGATATATCCTGAAGTTCCTGGTGCTCTGTCGAAATATGGAGCATATGTCCAAGTTGAAAACACACCAGCATTTGCGTTTGCACAGATTGCAACCTTTAGTGAGTTTCCAAGAGATCCTGGAAAACGAGCTGCTACAACAATATTCGCATTCGAAGTAGTGAAGAAACTATTAAAGTAGTGATCTTCATTGCGAATTTTTGTATTGCCTGCCCATGAGGCTACATTAAGTCCAACTGCAGCGTTTAGAGTTGCAGCATCAGCACGAGAAACGAATAGGCTGTTGCTATATGAAAGGAAATTTGCTGCTGTAAAAAATGTTAAAAACGTGTCTGAGTCTGGTTTACCGAAAACCGCAACCAACTCGTCCTCTGTTGAAACAGCACGAACAACATCAATTGGTCCCCACTGAAATGCGCCAGCAACAGCGCCAGTGGATGTGGAAACTGATGGTACAACTGTTGTTGCGTCAATTTCGGAAACATTCACGCCTGGTGATACTTGAAAAGCCATGTTATTGCTCCTATAATATGGAGATTAAGAAATCTACGAAATATTTAGTATTTTAAGTTTTTTAACGAGTAAACGGTCTCCAAAGGTCACCACCTTCTACATAAGACCCATCATTACCATCTATATCAAGATGACCAGCAAGCATAGTTGGAAGCGATTCTTCTTCGATTTGACGCATTTGTTCTTCATAAAGTCTTGTTTTTAAATTAGAATCAGTAAATTCAGCAAAAAATGATTGATTTGTCATCCAAGAGAACAAAACTAAACACATTACAAGATCATCATGACTTCCTTCTTCTGCTTCGAAGCTGTTTCCTTTGGCTATAAAGGTAGAAAGTTCTGAGATTAAATCAAAATCTTGAATAATTATTTTTTGTTGCTCAATTAAATTCTTAAGAATAGAAGTACCGAGACGTTTTACTGATTTGGTGGTTCGTACACCACGATTAGACTTGTTTCCATAACCCCAAGTTAGAGCAATTTTACCTTTAAGATCTACTGTAGAAAGAATATTTTCATATTCATAGTCCTCAAAGAGAGAATCTACGACCTGTTGACCATTATCATTGATTTCTACTAATGCATAGGCTTGATTGTAATAGTCAGCAACTTTTTTTATAACACTAGGATACACTAAAGGGCTAATTTCATTGTTTTTATATGTTGCGACCACTTTATAGGGCATCGTAGAGACGCTAAGAACAGTAAATGCTGAATAATCAAGACCCTTTCCTCTTGATGTGTCGGCAACTAGCACATAATTTTGTCCTTGTATTGGTTGTTCGTAAATTTTGATTCCTGTATCAGATATATGTAATGGTTTTACGAATGCAAGAGACTTTAAACCAGCTACAGAGATAAGTGTTCCTGCTGAACCCATAAACTCGCATTCCATTTCTTGTGAAAACTTCTGTTCTCCAAGAACTCGACGCTGCTCATCTGCCCATTGTTGTGTTCTTCCTGGGACTTGACGCCAATTTGCTTCAATATGCGTAAATCCATTGTGACCTTCAACAGCTTCCGTCCACATTCTATAATAGTGATTCATCCCATTCGGTGTTGAAGAAATAAGAATCTTGGAAGTTTCACCAGAAGAAATAGTTGGGTAAACAGATGTAAAAAATTCTTCGGCAATATTACTTGGCACGAATGCAAACTCGTCAAGATACAATAATGAAATAGAGAAACCACGAATCGCACTAGAAGCAGTTGATGTTGCCATCACACGACAATTATTTTCTAATTCTATATCGCCTTTGTTCCAAACGCGAACACCTTGTTGCAACCACAATGGCAAAGATTCATATGCAATTTTAACGCGATTCAAAATTTCTCTTGCAGTTGGTGCTTTGTTTGCTAGAATTGCAACGAACTTGTCTTCATTGAATAAGATATACCAAAGAATATAGCCAACAACCATCGTGGTCTTACCGACCTGACGACCAGCCTTTACAATCACACGACGATTCGTATTGATATCAGTGATGGCTTCTTTTTGAAACGGATACAGTGAAATTTGAACGAACCCTTTATCAAGTGTAATAATCTTGACATAGTTTTCAATAAAATAAATTGGATCTTGCGCGCAGCGAACAAACTCACGGACTTGATCTTCCGTAAGTTGTAATTGCATATTAATCTTCTTTAAATTTGGGTTCCCCAAATAATTCTTTATTCTAGTCGCTAGATTCATTTTTAAGTTTCTTCAACAACTCAGCAGTTGATCCAACGAATACTGCCTTATCCACTGTAATATTTGTAGGAGCGGCAGGTCCTTTTGGTTGTAATTCTTGTTGTTGTTTTTGAAGGATCATTAATTTTTCTGTGACATCAGAAAGATTTTTGATCATATTTGCAGCAACTTCATAGGCTCTTGGATGTTGTGATTCTTTTGCAACTTCTAGAATACCATCTAATGCTTCGTTGCCCTTTTCAATAAGATTATAATAATTTGATCGAGAATAATGTGCATCTGGATTATTTGTGTTGTCGTGATGCAATGTTATGGGCTTGTCAGATTTGTCATTTACAACAGGCACATAATCAGTATTTAATAACTCAGCAAGATTTTTATCAACATCACTCATGTTATATTGGGGAATTCCTCAACAGTTGTATCAAATCCGAATGCAGTATTTACGTTAGCAGTGTTAGGATCAGGTGTAACAGTTATGCTTACTAATTGTTGATCATTTGTGCCAAACGAAATTATATTATATGACGCATTGGATACTGCACCAGTTATAAAATGACCAGAAGCAAGAACACCTGTAGTATCCACAACAATAAGAGTATTCGTAGAAGGACTCCAAGCATCTACATATGCAGTTGCAGAGGCAACATCAAAATTATTTCCTTGATAAACAAGTTCGCCAACTTTAAATGTACCTGTTCCGCCACTACCTGCTCCACTATTAATGGTGATTTTGCGAGAAGAGTTGGCATTAAATACATCATTGAATGTATTAGCAGAAGATGTTCTAATTACATCAACATTAGATATTGGACCGTACATATACCCCTTCATAGTGAAGTTTAATGTCCAATTTAAAACGCGCAACGTATCGATACCACCAATATAATCTGAATCATAAACAACATTTTGAAGAATAATTGGTATGTCTATTGGTTGATTTAATCCTGTTAAATCAGCTGTAAGTGTATAGTCTGGCGCAAAATATGGTAAAATTTGTTCTACGATTTGTGTACCATCTTCAGTGTTACGGACGTAGATATTCAAACTAAAATCAAAATTATATGGCGTCATTCGCACACTGCGAAGAAGCGTATCGCTGAGTGGTGAAAAATTGCGATTAAACATGCTTGTTTTACGAACAGGATCATATGTAATTGAAGTCATTTCAAAACTCATTCTCGGTAATGTAATTTGCACAGCCTGATTCATATTTGGATCTTGCTGTAAACGCGAATAAAATTTTTCTTTTTGTGCATAAGAAAGTGGAACAGTAATTCTTTCAAGTTCAGTTGTTCCCGCTTTATTATATCGCACAAGGCGAATGTTGTTGAACATCGTGCCAAACGCCACGACCATTTTTCTTGTAACACGATGATAAAAATGTGTGCTAGAAAGCATAATTACTCGTCTGAACTTCCGAATGGATTTGTTTCTGACCAATCAAGAATATTGTCAGCTTCTGTTTCAATTCTAACATTATCATCATAAGGCTCAGTTGCATCTTCTTGAGTATTACCACTTACCAAAGTCCATTGTGCGTCTGAACTTACACCTATTACTGTAGCACCTGTAAATGCTCCACGTATGTTTCTTAAAACTAATTTAAGATTTGTTTTATCCCAAGAACGCACGTATGCTTTTGCTGTTGAAGCAGCAAGCGAAGCACCTTGATAAACTATTTCACCATCTATATATGTAGAGGTTCCGCCAGCTTGCATTGTAAACTCAATACTAAATGCATTTTGATCAGCAACCTCATCTATAGATGGAACACCAGTTGTAAGAATTTCACCATTGTATTTAAACGTCTCGCATGAGAGTCCATACATGTATGCTGCTACTTTACCAGCCTGAAAGAAGTTCTTTTCTTCTTCGACATTTTTTATTTCCATTAATTTTTCTTGAACTGATAGATAAATTAAATCGCCTTCTTTTGGTGTGTTTCTTGTTGTATACGGAATATATCTTTCAAAGGTGCGTCGTGCTAATGCTAACTCAACACCCTTTTCTATTTGTAAACCAAACTTACTGAAAAATTCTTGATTACCTTTAAAGTTGTCAAAGGTTTCAAGATAAACTTCCATTTTGTATGCACTCGTGTATGATTTAACTGGATCGTCACCAAATAACTCATCAAGTTCTGACTGAGAATCGCGCGGAATGTAGTAAATGTCAATGCCGTGATTTTTGATTGATTCAATCACCATATCTTCAATAAGGAATTGTTCTCTTGATGCATCCTGATAGTTAAAATATACGCTTGTCGCCATTTAATTATCCAACAAACATAGATGCAGGCGACTCGTACATGTCTCTTAATTTTTCTTCTAGTTTTTCAATTTCTAGAATTGCATCATTATAAATCTTTTCACCATTTACAACTAGACCACCAGGAAGTGTGTAGTTTGCATATTTTGTTAAATTAGAACCCCACTGCATTTTAAATAATGCAGTGGTATATTCTTTTAACCATTGATCAGAATAAATTTTATCATAAACTTCCGGATCAACAATTCTAAATCCTTGAAAAACAATATAATCGTTTGGATTTACTCTTGAATCCCAATCCATATAGATATCAAGACGTTTAGTTTTTTTATTAAAATTAAATGGGATTTCACCAGTTACGATCATATCTAACATTGATAAATGTTGTCTGGCAATATAATAATATGTGTAAGAACTTGCTAATAAATTATAAAAATCGTTAAGTCTAATTTGATAATTAATGTCAAAAATATTAAATCCAGATGTTCCTTGTGAACTGATGCTAGCACCAGTGATTGGCATTACTCTTGAAATGCCAATTATATTATCAGAGAGTCTAATGTAACGATTTGTTTGATCTGATGTAGTTACTTTATGCGCAAGATAACAATCTTCAGTTCCATCGTAATGAAACTCGCGATATTTGTTTAATGCATCATCAATGCGATCATCTAATTGGTCGTCATCAACATTAATGTCAATAACTGGAAATCCCAAACGACGAAGGCAATAATCTTTAAGTTCTGTGCGTGTTGTTGGGATTCCCATTTTTTTATCTCAAAAATAAAAGAATAATATTATTTATTATGTTATACCAAAAATATGGAGTATAAACCCATCAGATCCACCACCACCCGCAGTATTCGCTTTAGCGAATGCTGCATTCGCTTGAGCATAAGCGTCACCAACCGAAGCAGTACCTGTTGTAAACGAGATATTAGCATTTGTGCCATCAGCTGCAGAAGCAACAATAACTTGAATAGAAGTTGTGTTTACAAAATTTAGTTGTTTTGCATCTAATGTTGATTCACCATTAGCTGAAACTCGAACAGTATTTGCAGCAGAATTTGCTTGACCATAAGCGCCGTTCGCCTGAGCATAAGCGCCGTTCGCTTGTGCATATGCGCCGTTCGCCTGCGCATATGCACCATTTGCTTGAGCATAAGCACCATTCGCAGTATCTCTTGCAGTATTTGCTTGATCATATGAATTATTCGCATGAGCATAAACAATGTTCGCATGAGCATAAGCACCATTCGCTTGCGCATAGGCTCCGTTGGCTTGTGCATAAGCACCATTAGCCTGAGCATATGCGCCATTAGCCTGTCCGTATGCGCCGTTGGCTTGAGCATATGCAGCATTGGCTTGAACGTAGATTACTGTTGAATCTGGCTCAATCACAATGTTGCCGACCATACCACTATGCACAGTGCACTGGTAAACATAAGTGCTTCCGCCAAGTGTATATGGAACTTTCCAGTAAAGTGTTCCAGAAACCTTACCTTGAGCAGAGGAACCAGTGCTTACTGTGCCATCAGTTGCAACGTGCGTCAATCCAGTGTCGTAGTTCGAACCACCGTTTGAGACACGAATCGCAAATGGGTGACCAGCATTGTTTAGATTAAATGCAATAGTTTCACCAGCACGAACATAGAGTGTTGGATCATCAGTTGCTGCGCCATATTGATCAAAACGATATGCTGTCGCGCCATTGTTTGTTACATCAAGGCGAGTGACGGCTGGTTGATAATCTGCATTCGCTTGAGCATATGCAGCATTTGCTTGAGCATAAACAATGTTCGCATGAGCATAAGCACCATTCGCTTGCGCATAGGCTCCGTTGGCTTGTGCATAAGCACCATTTGCTGTATCGCGAGCAGAGTTGGCTTGATCAAGAACATTTAAACCTGCACTTAAGAATGAAACAGCGGCATTGAATGTATTTGCGCGCATCTCATCGCCAGAGGTAGACAATATTGTTTCACCGATATAAATTGTCGACCCACTGAGATACAAATCTTTAAATCGTTTTGTAGACGTTCCAAGATCATATGTAACATTTGCAGTCGGAATAAGATGCTGCACATTCAATGTACCAGTCATCGTATCGCCAGAAAGATTTACCTTGAGGTTGGCTTCAGCATATGCATTGTTTGCTTGTCCTCTAGCGGTGTTTGCTTGATCTCTGGCGGAGTTGGCTTGATCAGTGACATTTAATCCTGCATTGGTGACAAACGTAACAGCATTTATTGTGTTAAGTTTTAAGTTACCAGTTCTAAAATTATTTCCATTGATGTCGATAATATTATTTGTAGGTTCTACTTCATAATTATCGAAAAGATAAAATTGATTGTCTGTTGATTTACGAATCAAACCAGCGTGAGTTGGTGTTGCGCCGCGATCAAAGTGACCAACGAATCCTATATCAAACGCATCACCAACCTGTCCATTTGCTAAGAAAATGATAGAATCATTTACAGACAAATTACTGACATTAAGTAATGTGTTAGATCCTGTTACAAATAAATTTCCTGTGATTGTCAAATCACCATTTATAGATCCGCCGCTGGCGCTCAGTTTAAGATTAGCAGTGTCATACGCTGCATTTGCTTGTGCATATACAACATTAGCATGAGCATAAGCACCATTAGCCTGCGCATAGGCACCATTTGCTTGAGCGTAGGCTCCATTGGCTTGTCCATAAGCACCATTGGCTTGAGCATAGGCTCCATTAGCAACATCTCTGGCACTATTGGCTTGAGCATATGCTCCGTTGGCTTGGGAGTACGCTCCATTAGCCTGTCCGTATGCGCCATTTGCTTGTCCATAAGCACCATTTGCCTGAGCGTATGCACCGTTGGCAGTATCAAGAACATTGACACCACTTACTAATACTGACACAGCAGCATTGAATACATTGGCGCGCACCTCATCGCCAGAAGCAGATAGTGCTGTTTCACCAAGATAAATTGTGCTGTTACTTAGATACAGATCTTTAAATCGTTTAGTTGGAGTACCAATATCATATGTGACATTTAAATTAGGCTCAATATTTTGAGTTATCAAACTAGCAGCAACATTTAAGTTGCCTGTCATCGTATCACCAGCAAGAGAAACTTTTAAGTTTGCCTGAGCATAGGCTCCATTTGCCTGGGCATAAGCACCATTTGCTTGAGCATAGGCTCCATTGGCTTGGGTGTAAGCACCGTTAGCCTGTGCATAAGCACCGTTGGCTTGCGCATAAGCACCGTTAGCTGTATCTCTAGCAGTGTTTGCTTGAGCATAACCAGCGTTGGCTTGTGCATAAGCATCAGCAACAGCAGCGCCAGTCGTACTAAAGGAGATATTTGCATTACCATCAGCATTATCGAAAACACTGACTTGAATACTTGCTGTATTTACGAAGTTTAGGAACTTATTCGACAACTCACCAGCACTGTTTGCATAAACACGAGCCGTGTTTGCAGAAGTATTGGCTTGACTATATGCACCATTGGCTTGGGCGTATGCTCCGTTGGCTACATCTCTTGCACTATTTGCTTGAGCATATGCGCCATTAGCCTGAGCATAGGCTCCGTTGGCTTGAGAATATGCACCGTTCGCTTGACCATAAGCACCGTTGGCTTGCGCATAAGCACCGTTAGCTGTATCTCTAGCAGTGTTTGCTTGAGCATATGCATCTAGTGATGAGTCTAGCGCATAAAATACTCCATCACCATCATTCCATTTCCATTGATTTGTGTCTTCATCCCAAACTAGATTTGCATTTGGATCTGTTCCACGATTGATAGAAATATAGGCATTTAAAGTTGGAGAACCAGTTACGTTTGAATTAAGAATAATTTCATTGTCTTCAACTGATAATGTTTCAACATTAAGAGTTGTACTATTTCCGAGAACTTCTAAATTGCCAGTGATTACTAAATTACCACTGATTGTTCCACCAGTTAAATTAACTTTTAGATTGGCTTCTGCATAAGCATTGTTGGCTTGGTTGCGAGCAGTATTTGCTTGATCGCGTGATGTATTTGCTTGATCACGAGCTGTATTGGCTTGATCTCGTGCATTATTCGCTTGTATGTAAGCACCTTCTCTGGCTAACGGAAAGCCGCCTGCCGTAGATCCATCTTGTACAACGACGGTATCTTTATCCATGTCAATAAAGATTTCGCCAACCGCACCAGTTAAATTAGCGATATTTGCCGTATCGTATCTTCGGAATTGTAATGTTGTTGCCATTTAAGATCTCTCTATGAAGTACCTTTATTTATTATTTTCAATTATGCATTTAAGTCTGATGGGGATAGTGAGAAGCTGTTCATTAAATCAAATACTATTGATCCAGTCATTAAATCGATTGGCAACGCGTCTGATGATATTCTACTGGTTAACAATGATTTATAGTAAGTTAATTGTGAAGTTGGATCATTCGGTGTAAATCGAAGTCTGACCAATCCACTGCTAATATCTGAAGAGAATGTACCAACACCACTACCAATAGTTGTTTCAGCATATTTGACCAAATTTGTCGTTGCCCCATCATGTAACAGCATAATTTCAAGTGCCAAAAACCCAAATAGGTTTTCCACTTGCATTTGATATCTACCACTTCTATAAGTCGAAGCTGACCAACTGTCAACTGTTTCGGCAGAGGTAGTTGTTGTATCATATGTAAACTGTTGCGATCCAGAAGATATTAACGAAACATTTGCATTACCATTATCGCCAGATACAACAGAAACGGAAACAGTTGATGTATTGATGAAATTGATATTAGGTGTTACAGTTATGGATCCTGAATTGGCTGAGACTCTTACCGTTGCATTATTAGCTGCATTATATGCGTTATTTGCTTGAGCATATGCACTATTAGAGGTATTGCGTGCTATGTTTGCTTGAGCATAAGCGTCAGCAACTGCAGCACCAGTCGTATTAAAGGCTATATTTGCATTTCCATCAACGCTACTGACATCGACTTGAATACTTGCAGTATTGATGAAGTTTAGGAATTTATTTGAAAGTTCACCAGCGCTGTTTGCATAAACACGAACCGTGTTCGCAGAATTATTGGCTTGATTATATGCACCATTCGCCTGAGCATAAGCACCATTCGCCTGATTATAAGCACCATTCGCCTGAGCATAAGCACCATTCGCCTGAGCATAAGCACCATTCGCCTGATTGTACGCACCATTTGCCTGAGCATAAGCACCATTTGCTTGCACATAGGCACCATTCGCAGTATCGCGTGCTACATTTGCTTGAGCATAAGAATTATTTGCTGTATCACGCGCAGTGTTTGCTTGATTAAATGCAAAAATTAAATTAGCATGTGTAGCAACAGTATTACTCACAAGAGTGATACTATTTGCATCAATATTTGCTCGAAGAGTTGCGAGTGAAGTATTCGCAAAGTCGATCACATTATTCTCATGACCAGAATTTGCTAGGTTATCAAACAAATACCATATTCCGTCACCAGCATCGCGCGCGAAACCAGTATGCGTTACTGATGAGCCTGAGTTTTTAGCGCCGACAAATCCAATATCAACAATATCAGTGAGTATATTATTTGCAGCTAGATAAATTAGTGGATCATCAACTGTATACGTTGATGTATTAATAAATGTCGTATTGCCAGTAACAAATAAGTTACCAGAAATATTTAACGATCCATTTATCGTACCGCCAGTTAGATTTAATTTAAGATTGGCTTCGGCGTAAGCGTTATTTGCTTGACCACGAGCAGTATTCGCTTGATCTCTGGCAGTGTTCGCTTGATCTCGAGCGGTATTTGCTTGAAGGTACGAATTATTTGCTTGTGTTCTTGCAGTGTTCGCTTGGTCGCGAGCAGTGTTTGCTTGATTAAATGCATCCATTGCTAGATTTCGTACACTAGCAGCATAATAATCTACATAGAATTGTCCACGATAAAGGTTTCCGTTCCCCTGATTGGATCCATAATAATAAGTTGAACCAGCAGCTGATGATGGTATTGTCCAGTATAACGTGCCAGTTTGTTTGTTTTGTGCACTTGTACCAACACTTAGTGTACCGTCAAGCGCGACATGAGTTAATCCAGAAGATACTAGGCTGGTATAAGAATCAGAATAAAGTGCAAAACCTTGAGGTCCGTTTAATGGAGATACCAAATCAACTAATCTAAATGCAATAGTGCTGCCAGGTCGAAGCCATAGACTTGGATTTGCTTGCGTCGCGGGACTATCCCAGGCAGTGTATACGGCACCACTGGAGCCGCCATCTTCAAATGTTCTGAATACAAATCCTACGGGGTTTGGTTCAGTAACAGTAATACTATATGCTTCAGCTGACATATAATCAGAATTCGCTTGAGCATATGCATTATTGCCAGTGTCGCGAGCAGTATTGGCTTGCGTTCTTGCTGTATTCGCTTGTTCACGTGCAGTGTTCGCCTGATCTCTTGCTGCGTTGGCTTGAACATAAGCATCGCCAATTGACGCACCAGAAGTTATAAATGAAATATTCGCATTAGTTCCGTCTCCAGAAGGAGTAACAGAAACAAACACACTTGCTGAATTAATGAAATTAAGATGTTTTGCGTCTAGTGTTGATCCACTGTTCGCTGAAACTCTTGCAGTATTTGCTGCATTATTTGCTTGTGCATACGCACCATTCGCTTGAACATAGGCATTGTTTGCAGTATTGCGAGCAGTATTCGCCTGATCATAAGCGCTGTTTGCTTGCACATATGAATTGTTACTAGTATCGCGAGCAGTGTTTGCTTGAGTTCTTGCTGTGTTCGCTTGATCGCGAGCAGTATTGGCTTGTAAAGATGCAGGAGCAGCATATGTTGCTATTCGGAATTGTCCTTGAACACCATCATTATTGGATGGACTTCGATAGATATATTGTGTTGTGCCAGGCACATTTTGTGGAATTGTCCAAACAATAGTACCAGAATCAGCGAAACCTTTACCTGTTGTTATGTTACCATTTGTGGCTATATGATATATTCCTGATGTTACATGAGAATATACTCCAGCTATAAATGTTTGAACAGCAAAAACTTGTAATCCAGCGCCAGTGTCTGGATTCAAATCACTTAAAACAAATTTAACTGTTGTGCCAGGATGCAAGACAATTGTTGGACTATCTTCGTCTTCACCAACACCAGTCTCATCATTATAGCCATACAACAAATCTCCACTAATAGTATTGTCGCCTGTTCCGTTAGGATAACGAAATCTAAAATAATAAGTTGAACTGCCGCCAGGATTTGGTGCATATGCTTGAACATAATAAGTTACGGCTGGCGATTCTGATTTAGTATTAGCACTTTCATATGCAGTATTTGCTTGATTCCGCGCTGTATTCGCTTGTGTTCTTGCAGTATTCGCTTGATCTCTAGCAGTGTTGGCTTGGTCGCGAGCAGTGTTGGCTTGGTCGCGAGCAGTATTCGCTTGATCACGTGATGTATTCGCTTGATCTCTAGCGGTGTTTGCTTGAGCATACGAATCATTTGCAGTAGTTCTAGCAGTATTCGCTTGATCTCTAGCAGTGTTAGCCTGTCCATAAGCATCATTGGCAGTGCCACGAGCAGTGTTTGCTTGATCGCGCGCATTATTTGCTTGAACGTATGCAGCTGTGCTGGTTGCTGCTGAAGTTGCTAGATTGATTCCATCATTTGTGAAGAATGATTCTGCGAAAATAGCATTCGCGCCAGTGATATCACCAGCAGCTCCACCTGTTCCTATGACAATTGATGTACCAACATTCAATGTTGTTGTGATATTGGCTTGATTTGCATACAGTACTGTATTGATCGTTAGATCACCAGTCATTGTATCGCCAGATTTACTTACCTTCGTATTTGCTGTATTATATGCATCATTGGCAGTTGTTCTTGCAGTGTTGGCTTGATCGCGAGCACTATTTGCTTGCCCATACGCTGCGTTGGCTTGCCCATACGCTGCGTTGGCTTGCCCATACGCTGCGTTGGCTTGTCCATAGGCAGTATTTGCTTGATTGCGCGCTGTATTAGCCTGTCCATAAGCATCGTTCGCTTGTCCGTATGCAGTGTTAGCCTGTGTTCTAGCAGTATTCGCTTGATCTCTGGCATTGTTGGCTTGAGCATATGCGTTAAGAGAAGTATCAAATGAGTAGAAGGTTGAGCCATCATCCGACCAACCCCATTTATCAACATCTTCAGCCCATCTTAAGAATGTATTTGGAGAAGTGCCGCGATTAATTATCAAGCCAGCATTCAATGCAGGTGTTGATGTTACATTTGATAGAAGAACAATGTCTGCGTCTTCAACAATGAGAATTTCAGTGTTGAGTGTTGTACTATTTCCAGATACTACAAGATTGCCAGAAACAATCAAGTCACCTGAAATTGTACCACCAACTAATGGAAGTTTCGTATTTGCTTCAGCATATGCTGCATTTGCTTGTCCATAAGCGGCATTTGAAACGCCATAAGCGTTGTTGGCTTGATCGCGAGCAGTATTTGCTTGAGTTAGAACATTTAATCCACCACTTTCAAAGGCTAGTTCTGCAATGAAAGTGTTGGTTGTAACAGTGTCGCCATTTGTAGAAAGTATCGCCTCGCCAATATATACTGTGTTACCACCAATATACAAATCGTTAAATTTATTTGTTGGTGAACCAAGATTCCATGTTAAATTTTGACTTGGAATAATGTCGCCAGGTATAGTTAATTTTCCATCAGTATCAAATGTCCAAAAATAATTATTCGAAGCAATCGATATTGATGGATTTTCGCCATCATCAACTTTAAAATAACTATTCTCGCCACCAATATATAATTCAGCATTTGAATTATCTTGTTGCCCACCAGCACGAATGTGAATATGATTTGGTGCAGTCGGATCAATAATTAGATATTGATCTAATGTTGCACCGCTGTCTGGTCGAATTTCAATTGTTGAATATTCATAACCATCACCAGAACTGTCCGCAACAAAATTAATTGCACTGCATGCTGTGAAATTCGTGATATTACCTGGCAAGTCTAACAACCCATTGGCTCTAAACGTCCAAGTATAATTACCATTCGCATTTATCGTTACATCACTATTAGATCCAATACCTGTTGATAATAGTAGTGTATTTCCAGTGACAATGGTGCTAATATTTGCAGTGGCAGCATTGATTGTGGCGCCTGACATGGTCAGATTGCCAGTCATTGTATCGCCAGCTCTCAATACACGATTATTTGCAGCATCATATGCATTGTTTGCTTGTGCGTAAGCGTCATTAGCCTGAGCATAGGCTCCATTGGCTTGATTGTATGCACCATTAGCAGTTGTGCGAGCGCTATTTGCCTGTCCTCTCGCGGCGTTTGCTTGATCATAAGCAGCGCCACTAACTGCAGTAAATGCTACGTTGGCATTAGATCCGCTAGAAGAAACTTCAACTGTTATCGTTGAAGTATTAACAAAATTAATATTTTGTGTTGTAACGCCAGATGCACTGTTTGCGTATACTGTTACTTGCGCATTATTTGCTGCATTATAAGCAGCATTGGCTACATTATAGGCGCCATTTGCTTGAGAATAAGCACTGTTTGCTTGTCCTCTGGCGGCATTGGCTTGACCGTAAGCTGATCCAGCATCACCACCGCCACCACTGCTGATTGTTATCTTGGCTGATTTGCCGCGATCAGTTGCTGGTTGAAATACTAGATTACTTGTTGATCCAACTGTTATCTTCATTTAGTAATCTGCGGATAAACTGTAATAATACCCTCTATAACTCTAGACGTAACATTGTTATTAGTTTTCATTTTCACGTCATAGAGATATCTGCCAGCTTTTATATTAGCCGTTGTGGCAGCATTCATAGAAATTTGTACATTACCATTCGCAGAATCTAAAACTGTAATAGTTAAATTGGCAGTTACACCAGAAGAATAAAAGGACTTTCGAATTGAAGAAGAAAATGTGTAAAGTGCAACGTTGATAGGCGAGTTATCATCGTTGCTTAAATCTATTGCATACGAAAAATCTGTGCCTTGATCGCAATACAATTCTACTTGATTCGCCATTTAAATTCCTCAAAACACAGCGTTTTGAATATTTAGTCATAAGCAATACTTGGTGTTTTTACTTATGATAAATTATGGCATTTCGTTTGGTTGGATTTGTTTATTTAAGATCACTAGTGATCTATCTGGAGTAATTAATCCCTTTTCAACCAACATCTCCATATCGCTTTTGACATTAGTGTTTTCTAAATCTAAAATAGTCATCATATTAAAAGTTTCTACCCATGCTTGAACTAAAGAGTCAGTTTTTGCTGATTCTAGTATGCCAGCATATTCCAAATTAGTCATTCTCATACGAAATCCTAATTTTGTAATGATCGCTGGTATTTTTATGGGTGCTGGGTACCATGGTTTTTCAAAAGTAAGAACTTGATTTGTATTTGCCACCACACCTGCAAGTTGTGCGGGCGAATTAAAGGAATATGGATTTATTCCAGGACGTGCTAGAAATGTCTCCAACGTAAAATCAAAATTAACGGTTGAGATTGCAACATTCGGATTTATGGACCCCTCTTTATCATAATAAAGTAAAAACCTTGTATTTGCATCATATGATTTTACAAATCCAGAAAATACGAATTTGTCATAACTATTTCCTTGATAAATCCAATCCCCAAAAGAAAGAGTTTGATTTTCTAAAAGAGGACTTGTTTTAATTTTGTAAGTCACACTATCTTCTCTAAGAGCTAGAGCTGAAGGAGATTTGCAAAACTTATTATTAGTATAAGACCATCCTATTGCTGGTATGTGAGAAATATATTCTGTGATGTCTACCCAAGTTTCATTTTCTTTAGCGAGTGAATCATCATCAGCCAAAACAACATTTACAACCAAATTTTCTTCTATAATCGCAAATCTTTTAGACATTTTATTTACCTGGATTAAAATCGAAATTAGATGTAAAAACGGAACACGGCGCAGCCACCGCCACCAGTTGGCGTACCCTGAGTGATGCCGCCACCAGTATGACTATGTTGTTGTGCTTGCCCAGCCCAGTGATCTGTATTACTGTGTTGTTGCTGAGATCCTTGAGTTTGATTTTGACCTCCTGCACCACCACCACCCGCGCCGCCGTTTTGAGTAGTGCTATTAGTAAACAATCCAGCACCACCAGAACCACTTGCTTGACCAGTTCTTAATCCCCAAAGATGAGGAGTAGATGGGAAAGATCCACCTGCACCAACTCCGCCAAAAGGATTAAAGGTAGCGTGATTGTAATTATTACCTGGACCGCCACCACCGCCACCATGATTGCCTGCTCCACCTGTCGAGTGACTACCAGCGCCACCACCTGCGCCATATCCTAATGGAGTTGCTTGTGTACCTGCGCTGGCACCAAAGCCACCAGCACCAAACCATCCATTTCTGCCTGCTGCGGTAGAATTAGATGTATGTTCATTCGGAGATGCTTGCTGTTGACTTCGATTATCTAATGCTTTGACAGCCGAACCTATTGGGACAGGCAATAATGGAATCCCTATATGGGTAATCGCTGATTGATGATGTCCTGGTGCGTGAGACGGATTCGCTTGAGTTCCGCCTTGCAAATGTGCACCACCACTTAAAAAGAAAGGCATCCCAGGGACGTGCGACGGACTCGTGCCTGGATCGCGCTGACCTTCTGGATACAACCAAGAAAGTACTCGAGGACCACCTCTGTTACTGTATGGTGGTTCGCCGCCAGCGGTACCATAACCGAAATGTGTGCTTCCTGACGTCTGCTGATATTCTGCTCTATGGGTATTACTCCCTTGAAAAATACCACCACCTCCACCACCACCGAAATAACCCCTATCACCGTGATTACCAGGTGCACCACCACCTATTTGTGCATAAACCATACCACCAATTGTAATAGATGAAGTGCCACCTACAGCACCAGCACCACCAGCACCTATAGTTACTACGATCGGATCAGTTGTAACTGGAAGATCAAAACATGCTGCACCACCAAATCCACCACCACCTGGTGTTGAAAAACCTTCTTGATGATCTTGATGATACTGAGGCATCTGAGTGGCTGTTTTATGATTTGATCCAGTACCACCACCACCACCAACTAGCCAAGCATGAATTTGTTTTGTGCCTGGTGGAGCTTTAATTGTTATGGACGAATAATAAACAGGTGACTGAATGTATCGTGCAATTGGAGTAGCGAGATTTGGCGCACCTTTTCCAAATCCTAGAAAACCACCGTTATTCATTAGAAATCTCCTGCACGAGTTACAACAACATGGAATGTTTCTGCGGCATTTGTACTAGCGCGCAAAGACCATCCTGGAGCAAGAATAAGACCTTGGTTAATTAACGAGAAATTAAAAGTTTGCACTGTGGTGCTTGGTGTAGTTGCAGTAACAAGAGTTTCTTGCCAAAGATTAATATTTGTGCCATCAGACACATAAAGTCTGATAACGCCTGCAGTGGTTGTTCCCGTTGCATTTACAAAGATATCGTCAATACGCGAGCCTGAGGTAGCGTTTGCCGTGAATACAATGTTTACAACGCCAGTTCCGTTTCTGTTTGCGTTTGCAGAACCTAATACTTGTATTGCTGTTCTTGGTACTGCTGCATATTGTGCTGCTGTTGCCATATTAGAAATTCCTCTAGAGATTGATAATTACAAATTAAATTCAAAATACTTCTTATTTATATATCGCATGGTTTTCAGTTTAAGTTATGTCTAAATTTTCTAATGCGAAATTGACTAGATAATGCGGAACAGCCGAAGTCGGATTCAAAGAAAACTCAACATTTGTTTGAGTTACACCATTCGCTGTGATAGTAATATCAATGCTGGCTGTGTTATTAAAGTTCAAATTGCTAGCAGCCAAAACTAGCGTGCCATTAGCAAAAGTTGCAACCGTATTAGCAGCATTGTTCGCTTGTGCATAAGCACCGTTGGCTTGCGCATAAGCGCCATTAGCCTGTCCATATGCACCATTTGCTTGATCGTATGCTGCATTTGCTTGCGCGTATACGACGTTGGCGTGTGCATAAGCGCCATTGGCTTGTCCATATGCTCCGTTGGCTTGCGCATAAGCGCCATTAGCCTGCGTGTATGCTCCATTCGCTTGTCCATACGCGCCATTGGCAGTATCACGAGCCGTGTTGGCTTGATCGCGAGCTGTATTCGCTTGATCGCGAGCAGTGTTTGCTTGGTCTCGTGCATTAGTGGCTTGATCATATGCTGTTTTTACAGAATTAGGAGCAGCTGCATTTACTGTACTTGTTGATACAACTGAATCTGTAACATTTTGCGTGGTTAATATTGTTACATGTGTTGGGGATCCATTGGCATTCGCTGTTGCTTGCCAAACTTCAGAAGCTGCAATAAATTTAAGTTCTGCATTACCTTTACCAGAAGATCCACGCTTTATTCTGAAGATGCCATCGCCATCACTAGCAACGTTTTGTCGTAAAACTAGAGTGTCGCTGTCGTTAACCGATGATCCAAGAACAGTTAGATTTCCTCTAACCTGCACATCATTGAATACACTATTACCATTCTGAATATAATAAGTCGGATCACTGTCTATACGAATATTTGATGCATGTACATTGGTAATATTTGCAATGAATAAATTTGCTGATGTTGCAACATACAACACACCATCTACATTGACATTCGTCTGAAAGATTGTATTTGGTTTGATATTTAAAATAGCATTTTGACTGCTATTAGTAAAATGCACATTTGAATTTGAGAAAACAACATTGGCTGAATCAAACTTGACATTAATGTTTGCTTGAAATAATGCGCCAGAAGCGCGATTACTCATTGCAACATTACCAGATTGAACTAAAATATATCCATCATCATCAGTTTCGACTGAGTCAACAGACATTAATCCACTGACTCGAGCATTCGCATCTACAGTTAATGTTGTTCCAGTTGCTTTATCTAGCAGCAAGAAACCATCTGTAATAATAACATTACCAGTTGGTTTTGTAAAATTTCCGCGCGCAATTTCATTTACGTCATTCGCTTGTAAATTATCGCGAATGCGCCATTGATCAAATGTATTTGCTGTCGAAATTATTGCAACATTTGTTGAATTTGCCATTTATTACTTCTCGCGGCTCACGGCTTTTAAAACATCGCCGAGCATATTTTTTATTTCGGAAACTTCTGACTTTAAGTTATTTATTTCTGTTTCCATCTTCTTTTTTCTTTCCAGCTCAGCCATTTTTAATCTATGTTGAGCCACAACAGCTTTATCAGTATTTAAAATAGCAAAATTATTTAAATCTTTTATAAGAGTTGGCTTTTCTTTAATTTTTGCACGATCGTTCATAATCAACCCTCAGGAACTGCAGTTATACGAAGGTTTTTAATTTTTGGAACAACTGATGGATCTGCAGTCATTAAACAAACCTTTATTTGAAATGATTTAAATACACCACCAACAGGATAATTTTTTCCATTTTCAACATAGGAAATTCTATTTTCAACCAATGATGGTCTGAATTCTAAACCAATCAATGTTCTTCCATCTTTAGACGACACATCATTTACTTTGCCCATGCGACGCCATCTTTTTGCTGAAATTGTTTCTACATCATCCGCAGAAACTACCTTATAATAAACTTGCACATCAGTTATAGCAGGTCTAATAACGTCCATAAACACTCTCAAATCACCAGATTCAAATCCATCTTCAAGAACTGTTTCTCGCGTAATATATCTAGCGATCATATTACCGCCTCTTTGATCAGTCTCGCCATTAATGATTGCATAGGCTTGTGTGGTCGATGTAGCATTACCAGATGCTATAGAAATATTCGGCGTCTCAACAAAACTACCACCACCAGACGCCAACACAATGTAGTCTACAGTATTAGTTCCTTCGGTGTTCGCTACTGCGAATCCAAGGCATCCGACACCGCCACCACCATACACATTAATGTTGTAAAATCCAATATTTGCGCTGTTAGCCAAATACGTTTCACGATATAATTGTGCATATGTGTTCAATGAATCTAACGTGCTTCCATGAACATTTGCTGTTGCAGTGCTAGTAATCGCGTTATAACCAGATCCTTGATTTGTAATTGATATTAGTGTATTCGATAATCCACCATTATTAATGTAGAATGTTGTAAGATGCGCTGCAAGTCTATCATAATTAATCACTGGCGATATATTTGGATTTGATGTATACAATTCTGTTGTTAGAATATAACTGTTTGCATTTCCTCTAAGAACACGACGACGATTTAATGCTGCACCAGTTTTTCCTGATGCATCGCCCAACAACCCATATTCTATAGGTTTATGCGGAACTAAAGGAACACCGCTTCCTGCTTCATATGCAGTATTTGATGTGTATACACCTTTTAATCTATATTGAACATTTGCTGCAGGGAATGTTAAGTCTGTAGAAACCAACATGATTCTATCAACATCAGTGTTAGCCATAGGTGTTTCATCAAGATTAAAAGTAGCAGTTCCGCTTGACGCAAATACTGCTTTATTGATTACAAACATTAAATCTTGATTTTGATATGGCGACCATGTTGAAGAATTTTGTGAACGGAACAGCACACCAGCATATGGTTGTTCAGAAATTCTTCTTGGTGGAGATGCACCTAAAACATCCTGCCCCAATTCAGCAATATACAGCTCATAATCAGGCGAATCTGATTGAATAGTGATTGCATATTCCCTTGAAGGCTCTAGATACACAGGATCATCAAATGTAAATTTTGTAAGTGTTGCAGAGTTTGATGTGCTTGGTAAATCAGAAACATTCACATCTTTTGCTTGTATGGTTTTTTGCGAAAGATAATTTTTTGTTGGGTAACCATTCTGAACTTCTGCAATTTTAACTGTTACAGGAAGTTGCATTGAACTTCGTTTTTGTAATTTTGAGTTATTGAAAAATCCACCAGGAGCTGGTTTATTCTTAAAGAACAAATCTACTGAAGAAACGAAGATACCATAATCTGTTTGGTTTCCCTCTGGTTTTGGTGTGGAGAATGTTTGAGATAATCCATCACCAAGCGGAACTCTTGGTGTTGTTGATGCAGTTGAACCTGTAACTGGAGATTTATTAACTGAACTATTATATGTTCTATCCGCTGGCGACATTGGACGAACCAATGCATCAGAATCTAGTTCAGGTAGTGGTGGCAAATTAGGTGTTGTTTGAATTCTTTGAGTAGATTTCAATATACCACCAGCAGAATAAATTGCAGCTGCTCTCATGGTGTAATCTGGATCAGCTACAGTATCTGTATCTGTGATTGTAAATATACGTTCGCCAGTTTTAAATTTAAAGTTAGCAACTGAAGGAATATGATAAACACCAGATAATGAACCATGAGCATCTGTTTCAAAATTACCAATTGAATAATGCGTTGTTGCGTCTGGAACAAATGTTATTGCACTGTTTAATTGTAAAGCACCTGGAACGCTATTAGCTGAAAGACCAACTACTCTACGAATTTCGCCGATTCCAGATCCAGCAACAAAGTAAATCAAATTTCCATTTGCTGGTGCTAATCCACTTCCAGAGTTTAAAATTACGACAGAAGTGTTTTCTCCTTGAATTCCTGTTCCAACTCCTGAACGATGAACATAAGAACTTACATTAATTTTAATTGTAGAGTTGGTTACGCTTCTAACATTAGAATTTGATGCAAAATCTGCAAGATTAAGTGCTTTTACACCAAGAGGCTGCGCAGTTGGATTAGATGTATTCCATAGATACGCTAATCCATTTGAAGAAGAAGATGCAGCGTTTACATTAATTTTTCCGTGTAGTGGATCAATTGCAATTGATCCCATACCTGATTCACCTAGTGGGTTGTAATATTTAACAACGCCTCTAAATGTTGCATAATCATATCTCTTTGATCCACTTGCGCCGCCCACAAAAGTTTGATAAACAATATCACCGACTTTAAAGTCGTTAGTCATAGACGTTATAACATTAGCACCAACTGCGGTGACATTCAAACTGATATAATCTTTATTCAAGTATAAAATATTTTCGCCAGAAGTTGAAATAACTGTTGCGTAACCATTATTTCTTTCTGTTGCAACAACCCCTTCTCCAGGATAAAAAACGTCAGACGTGTCTTTGTTTACAAAAGATGTTACATTACAGTTAGCATATGTGAAACCTGTAGAGACATTTTCAATAAACAATTGTGCATCTTTATCAAAATCACCATCTAATCTACGAACAACTATAGTAGAATTGGCAGAATAAAAAGATTCAACAATACCATTAAATGTATTGACTGTATTAGATGTGCCTTGGTAAACTATGTCATCAGCGGTAACTGTAGTTGCATTATTTCTGCTAAGAGTTATAACCTTTTTTGAGTCAAGAAGCATTCTATTTGCAGCTTGACAAAACATATTAATTCCAATATCATCAAAAAACAATTTAGATAGTTTAAATGGTTTTAAGTTGTGCGCTGCAAATTCGACCTCGTTCGATCGAATATATGGGATCATATTTGTATCAACAACAACTTTTCCGAAATTAGTCGTAGGCATATCTTTTTATCCTAATTAATCTTTAATGTACAGCATATTCGAACATACCAAAATCGAAATCACCGCGCCCACCGCTGCCACCACCACCGCCACCGCCAACGTAATCATCGCGAGCAACATCAGAAATATCGATGACAGGTTGTGAATAATCAATCTCATTCAAAGGTGCTGGACCAAGAGTGATTGGTTGTGTGAAGATTGGAATATCTGGTGGCACTGACCACAACTCCAGTAACGCCGCCGTTGGTGCATCATATGGTGGCATAATTATTGGATAGAAATTGCTGCCATCAAACCCACCAAATGTGACTGGTGTAATTGGCGGTATAATCCATGGTATTTCGATCACTGGTTTATATGGTGGAGGAGTACTCGGTTCAGTTGGAGGTGGAGCTGGTAATACCACTGGTGGCAGAGGTAATTCCTCAACTGGTGGTGGTATGTAAGGCGGAATTGGTGGATCCAATGGCGGTGGATACACAATCGGTGGTGGTTCTGGAATCGGAGGATTTACAGGTGGAGGTGGTGGTGGAGGAGGAGGATCAGGTGGTAAAAATTCTGGAGGTGGGAATGCTGGCATTTTATTATGTGACAATAATCCCTCACAAATATAAGTATGCGCATCATTCACGGTGATTCTTACAACTTCACCAGTTGCATAAGATTTGATAGATTTAATTTCATAACTTTCTGGCTGACTGTAAACAACATCACCAGCTTTTAAGTTATAAACTTCCACCCACTCATTATTTACATAGAACTTGTGATCTTTTGAGCAAACAAAATTCACATGATCGAATTCAATTTCTACACGTTCAATATCTTGTATTGATTCTACGTGTGTGACTTCATGTTTACCCCATTCGAGAGTATTTTCGTGCATTGTACTCACAAACATCCCAACTTTTAATTCACCTGCACTTATTTCTGTTCCATCAGAAAGTGTAACATTCATCCATGGTGCTGGGCATGGTGGTGGCTCATCCCACCTCGGTTCTGGCCATGGCTCGGGTTGCGAAGTATGTATTGGTGGCTCTGGTGGTTGCGGTTGGGGCACAATAATTGGTGGCGGAGGAGGATTATTTACCACGACGTTGTAAATGACATTTTGTACAGGTGGATTTGTGCCTGGTGTAGTAATATATTGATTCGTAACATTGGTCGTTTGCACAATGTTTTGAATTGTTACTGGGGCTGGAGGTTCTCTGACAACTTCTCTTGTAAAGTGATGATGTTCAATAATTCTTTCTGGAACACTAATAATTTCTGGTTTAAGTTGCTCGTTTACCCAATAATCACTTTCTGGAACAATAGAAACAACACCATTAAATTGTCCAAACAAAAATGGTTGAATAGAGACTGCTTTATCGGAACACAAACCTTGTGTAATTGCAGGTGTTTCTGTGTAATTTAAGCTGACAGTGCGTTTGTTTAATTTTGTGGATGAATTACCAATATTCTGCAATCCAACGGGGTATGATGCTACTGCAGGTAACATAAATCCATTATTCAATGAAACTCTAAAGTCAACATTTCTAAAATCAGCAATATTAAAATTCCTGAAATTTTCGCCGATGAGACCATATTTTTCTTTCTTTGTACCGTCCTCATATTCAGTTTGATCTGCTAGCGCTAGATTCTCAACATTGTTCAATGATGTAAAAAATTCAACTTTTTGCAGACGTTTATCAATAGAAGCGATATCCCTCATAGTATATCTTCTATTGTCTTTATATTTTAGTTTAATTTCTTTGATATTTGAAACATATGGCGGCAATGAAATAGTATAAAGTGTCATTGCATCATCTAGATCTGCTGGAGCAACAGGTTGTGGTGATGAGCGACCTTTTACTATTCTAAATTCTTTATCTTTAGAAAGAACTAATTTATCGATTCTAGGTAGATAATATTCTAGCGAAAGTTCAGTAATCTCATCTGGCGCAGCTATGTTTGGGTTTTGAAATGCACCTGTTCCGCTACCAAGTTGTCTTGTTGGTCTGAAGTCTAAACAGTCGCGTAAATTAAAAAATTGCCCTGCTTGAGAAACATAAATTGGTATAAGCCCATTTTCATATTGAGACAACGAATATGAGTCTATTGAGAAGAATGATGTATTGGATGAGTTATAAACATGTTGATAAAAATCAACATGAACCAACATCTTCGCATTAGCAACATTATATCCCTCTTTTAAAACCAATTTAGCATGATCATACATATCATCGCGTTGACCGAAATCGCAATAAAATTGATCAGTAATATCTGTGTAATTATTTGCATCTGGCAGATGCGTTGTGTTACCCTTCAATATTCTATTAACTTTTACAACATCTGGCACAAATAGACCAATAGAATCTCCTGGGCGCACACTATTATAAGTTGCATCAGTTAAGAAAATAAATCCATGAGAAACATTAATATTTGCAACAATTCCATAACCTGGTAATGTAACTGTTGTATTTCCGTTTATCGCTGTTGGGTAAGTAAATGAACTTGACGTTGCAGAAAATGTTGTATTTGAAATAAAATTCTTATTACGAATAGAATCTTCTGCATCATTTTGCTTAACATTTACTATTAAATCAGCGCTGATTATATCAGGAACATTTGTATTAACAGTTAATGAGATAGCAGGAGAACCAATCGCAATATTAGCAGAAGTTAATTGTACGATGGATCCATTAGGGAAATATGTGTTTCCGTTATTATTTCTAACAATTAAAATTAAATTATCTTGAATTGCGCTTGTTGAATCCGTCCAAGGAATGGTTTCATAAGATTCGAGTCCTGAACCTTGCGCAATAGCAAATACACCTGCTGTCCCATTATTTGATCTGTTTGAGAAAAATTTTGTTGAGTTGTAATCTGCATTATTAATAGAAGAACGTTTAATATAATTACCTGGTAATTTAAAGATTAATCCATTTTTTATTCTTTCTTCTACGGCAGTTTCACCACCCAAATATTTTGAATTCAATGCAACATTCATTGATGCATTTGCAACTTTTGCCAAATTATTTCCAACAGCTGGACCTGCTACCAAAGACTCAGCATGCTCAAAATTATAGTTGAACGAAATAACGCTATTAGCATCTGCAATACCATTATTATTAAATGGTGAATCTAGAAATAATGTTCTAGTAGGACCATCATATCTTTCAATAGTTCTAGTTTGAGAGGAGACGTTTTGAAGATATGGTGTTTGAATATAAACTTCTAATGGATTGGATAAATTGTTGGTTGCTTCAATTGTTCTATCCCATGCAGTATTAACAGTAAGAAAATCGCCAGTTGTATTTACAGAAACAACTTGTCTAATCATGTTACCAACATGAATTACACTACCAACATTTACATTGGAGTTAAAGACGTTGGCAACTGCTGAGTTGGCATTTAAACGATAAGAGTTAATAAACACATTTGCTGTGTTAACATTAGCAATCGCATCAAGTCGAATTGGTAAAACTGTGATTGAAACATTACTATAGACATTCGTATTCGGAGACATTTTGTCATTGAATCGTAATGTGTTTGCATTTGAAGATGCAATATTAACTTTTACTGTTAATGGTTCAATATCGATATCTGTGAGATAAACTTTATAGACGCCATTTGAGTCAACATTTGAAGCATCAACTCCAAAAGAATCTGGGGTATAACGAATAAAGTTTCTAACTCGTGCTGTACCAATTCTGGTGTTAGCATAGAAGAATGCATTTGCAGTTCCGGAATGAGTGCCAGTTGCAGTAACATTATTGGTTTGCGCCAAATGAATGTCTACTTTTTCTAAACCAGCAATGTTTATGAATCCATTACTTGTTCCGCGAACAGAAGTTACATATATGTAATTACCGTAAGATAAATCAACATCTGTATCAACAAGTGCTTTGATATCAGAAGCGCTTCTTGGTTTTTCTGCTTCTAATTTCAGAGTTGCTAATGTTTCAAATTCAAAACCTTTTACATATGCCTTACCTGGTTCAATTGCAATAATATAATTATTTCCGCTTGCGCTATCTGTAACTGATGCGCGGAATGGAAGAACAGTGTAGTCGCCAGATTCATCAAATGTTCTACGAGCTAATGTTTTTTCTAGTTCGGCATAAACAGGATATTTTACTTGTTTTGTAATACTGCCATTTTCTAATCTCATCAATTCAAAAAACTTAGATTCGTCAACTTGCGTATCTAATGGTCTTGTTGATAATGTTAAATTAAATTGATAACGATCGGCGCCAGGAGCTTGGAAGTTAAATGATCCTTGTGCTGGATCTAATAAAGTTGCATCAATTTCGCTGTCAACGATATTCTCGCTTATTTCTAATCCAACTTTTACGTTTGCTGATGTACCATACGCAGATGCAACTGCAGTTTGATCATTAACTTGCACGAAATAACCATCAACATAGAACACACCTTCGTTAATGGACACAACTGTACCAGTACCAGTAGCATTTGATGCAACTAATTGTGCTTCTGTTGTAGAATTGATGATTCTGACGACATCGCCGTCTGTAAACTCATTTCCTGTTAGGTATTTTACCATAAGAGTTGGTATACCATCAACAGGGAAATATGTTGCTAGAACTTTAGCCTGAATCGTTCCAGTGCTATTTCTAATAATTGTGCCAACAAAATTTGTAACTTCAATATCTTGATTATTATACGTCTCAAGTAGTTTAATGTACTTTACTTTATTATCTAGAGTTAAGTTTCCACCAATAACTGGTGATCCATCTTGAAAGATATGATCGCCGAATTGTTTGATTTGATTCTGTAGAATAGATTGAATTTGCGTAAGTTCACGTGCCTGTACAGCCTTTCCAGGTTTGAACATAATGCGCATATAGTTATTATCTTTAGCATTTTGCTCAAAATCATCATAATACGGATCAACATTAAATTCCATGTTTTTCTACCTAGAATGTTAAAACAACTTTTACTTGTTCTACTTGATTTTCGTTGCGTGTTACATTTTTACGGTTACTTATATAGAGTACGTCACCCGTAAACTTCTTAATTTGTGATTCTGAAATTTCCAATATTGTGGTAATTGCACCAGAATCAGCCCCTCTGATTAATTGGGATGGAGAGTATGTTCCAGTTATATTATTTATATCGAGATAATTATCGGCTGAGTCCCAGTGAGCCACATTTGCAACCATTGTGGCTGTTGCCAAAGAGGTTCCAATGAATACTGTTTCATCATCGATAAAATTTGTAGTACCTGGATCACTCAAGAAAAGTCTATCTGTAACTCGATAATTGGTCAAATTCGCTGCATAAGCCCCATTTGCAACCAATGGGTCTTGTATTAAAGAAATTTGATTAAAATCAAAAGTATTTAAATTATCTGAAAGGGGAATAGTTGGATTAGCAGTAGTTTCTTCGCCCTCTAATTCTACAGTTATCATCAAACTACGCGCTCCAAGCTCCTCAGCTGGGAAACTGCCATGACCGCCTGGTGATGAAAATTCGATATCAAAGACTGCATCGGAACGCTGAATTGTAGCGATAGCGGTGTTTAGTGTTCCTGTAAATGCAGTATTTACTGTTATTTGTGTTGCACTATCAACTGTAACGACGTTTCTCGTTTGACCCGAAATAGTAATGAGATCGTTTTTATACACATTACCAGTAAATGCCTGATTAGACGTATTAGCAACATTTGCAAGTATAATTAAACCACTGGCGTTAACAGTACCACCTATGGTTGTATTTCCAAGCCTTGATGTATCAACTGCAGTTACAGTTCCTTTGGTATAATTATTTCCGCCAGTTAAAATAGATACAGACACAATCTCGCCATTTGAGACTTTAGCCACCAAATTAGCATTAGCGCCATCTGTATTTGTGACAGAAAGAATAGTCGATGTGTTACTATTGCCACCGCTCAAATACCCAGATCCACCCCAAAGAACATTAATAATGTCTATGCGTCCTGACTCAGAAGCGGCGATTACTGCAGCATCATTTGCTACTGGCATCAAAATATCTGTAAAGAATTTTTGTTTTAAACCAGGTGGAATTGTATACAAATATTTCCACTTATATCCATCGCCAGTCAAAATAAATGCATTTTCTGGCAATTGACCATCAATATCAATTGTGGGTTCTACTGTTGAAGTTGCAGAATTATTATTGTATAAACATTTAAATACTTGATCTCTGCTATTTCTAACATAAAAATTATTAGCATATAGTGGGAAAGTATTATCTTTTCTAAACACTGAAACATTAGAATTTGAGTATGTTAAACTGGTGTTTAAGGAAATAACTTTATTGCTTCTTAATGAAACAACTTCTCGAGTATCATTTCCAATAACGATTGTATTTCCAGGCGAAAGCGTAGAGTTAAATGCGGCAGAATTTCCAACGACAGTTGTACTATTCCCAATGAGCGTAATTGTTGCAACTGTATTAGTATTTGCAAAAGCGCTATTGACGATTAAATGTGTATTATTTGTTACAGAAACAACAGTCTTCGTTGATAAATTTACTGCAATTTGATCGCCAGGAAAAATAAATGTGGAGAATGATGTGCCATTACCCACCAACACATTTGATGCTGCAATATTAGCATTGCCAGTTAAAACGGTATTGGCATTTGCATTAGCAGTACCAATGTTTGTAGATTTGTTGTAATTGTAAAGTTCAATATCATCTTTATATGCATCATATGCAATGCCAGAAACCCAATCTCGACGGGCTAAAACAACTTGCATATCAGATGCAGCAATTTTCTTAATTCCAACTAAATTGCTGTAGAGCTCATTTATTTTATTTGTCGTGAAAACAACATCATCAACATTAGAAGAAGTGTTTCCGAATGCTGCTGATCTACCAATTCCAATAAAAACATTAGAATGTTCTGAGAAATGATCCTTTACATCATCAGCTGTAAATTTTGCAAATAATGGTGTGATGCTAGATTTCATGTTTTATTCCGACGTAAGAGTTACTATCTTATAAGTGTAATCTGAAGTTGAATAATCAGGTACTATTTGGTATACCAGATTTGTAACGTTCGCAAAGATAGCTGTGTTTACAATGAGACTATTTCCTGAAATTGAAGATACAGTTTTGAGTAGAACGCTATTGGCATTGATGTATTTATTAGTTGCAGCGTTGGTGAATGCAGAATTTACAGTTAGACTACTGCTATTTGAAACTACAGTAACTGTTCTAACTTCATTATTTACATTAACTTGGCTTCCCACAACAACATTTCCAACAAAGTATGTTGTATTTCCACCAACAGTGTTACCAGTAATTATTGTTCCGCTGACATTGACTGTTCCAGCAAGCTGAACATTAGTAATGTTGACTCTAACTTGGTCACCTGTAGCCACAAAATCGCTTACAGCATTTACATTACTTGAAATCTCAAAGTGCGTATTTCCCGTATTTGTTTTTAATTTACCTTGACCGACGTATATAAAATCACCAGCAACATTTAAAGACGTGTTACTATCAACAGCTGTAATAATCTTAGATTGAGTTCTAAGTATATTTGTGTTGTCTACTAGAATAAACATATCACCGACGTTAGCCTTATATGATGCAACAAGGAATGCTGTATTAGTTCCAGTTACAACATTTGAGAATGTGTTTGAAACCACGATAGTTGATGCAGTATTAATTGGCAATATCAGATCTACATTAGATTTGCTTATTGCTTCTGTAGAAGAAGATGATTTTAATACTGTTCTTGCCAGTAGTTCTAAACCTGCTGGGTGTGCAATGTTCCTTAATGGAATTTCAAATTCCGAAAGACTCTTTTCTGACTGAACAATGTATGAGAAATTGTGATATATTGTATCGTCTTGCAATCTTTTATCTGAACTTGGGAATCCATCTGAATTTAGATAGAATCCATTAAATTCTATCAAGCCATTAGCGAATTGAGCATTTGCTTTAGCGCGCCCATTACCATAATACATTGGATTTACCAATCCACTTGCAATTGCTGCTGCTGGGTATTGCGCTGGCGCTGGAACATGTGCCGACGTATTTACGTTACATGTGACCCCATTAGCACTTATAATCGGAACAGTTGTATTAATAGTGCCAGAATAATCATAAAGTCTTAGAACATTTGTAGATCTGGTGTATGATTTAACATTCGCTCTAAATGTAGATGCAGCGAAAGACGCACCTTGGTAAACGTATTCTTGTTCAACAAATCCTTCATTTTCTGGGATGGCTGTGATTACTGTATCCACGACTTTTAATGACGTATTTGGTACAGCGGTATAATCGAATCCGCGATATAATAAACGTAAATTTTGAACTCTTCCGATCGCATTTGTTTCAATTGTATAATCAAATCCGTCTCCAAATAAAAATGCAGTTAACGATGCACCAGTGCCACCTGCTGTTGTAATTTGGCAATTCGGTCTGACAGTGTGACCTTCGCCTCTATCTAAAATACTGACGTTAATAATTGAACCTGATCCATTTACAGTGATCGATGCATTACCGCCATAACCACGTCCGACAAACGAAATTGTATCTGAATTTGAATATCCAATTCCTGGATTATTGATGTAAACGTGAGCAACTTGACCTAAATCCTTGAATGTTTGCCAGTACTGCCTTTTATTATTACGTTCGGCTTCTATTTCATAATCATAGTTATCAGATAGATTTGTATCATAATGAGAAACCACATCAAGAAGTGGTTCTGATCTAAAACCAAATCCGCCGTTTATAACTGAAATTAATGCCACGCCACCAGTTTCAACAGTTTCGTAATCAAAAAACTGGATTAATTTTGCATTAGCATTAGCAGGTAATGGGTATGTTGTGATTGAATTAAATACAAATTCTTTAGAAGTATTTTTAGTATAAATTGATGCGCCTGTCAATACTGTTGAAAGTGCGCCAGTATTCGCAATGTCATAAATGATTAATCCACCTGTGTATGCCGCACCACCAGATCCAAATGGTCCGCCATCACCGCCATTTGGTGTTGCTATTTTTGCAGTAAATAATGCATCACTAAAGTTGTTACCATTAGCCCATATTTGTTCATAGTTATTAAAATCGTCATTAGCATCATCTTCTGTAACATTTAATAATGCATTTTTTGTATTTAATGTAAAGACTGCTATGTTCGCATTACCAATGTCATAATCTTTAGCAAATTCAATTACTGTTTTGCTGTAAGTAATGTTTTCTGTGAATGTGCGTTGACTGTTACTCGAGACGGAAGAAAGATTAAGAGCTTGTAATCTTAGGTCTGTGCTTAAATTTGCGGCTGGATCATCGCCAATAGATCTTAAGACAAGAACTTCTGTGTTTGGTGGGTAAACTCTGTATCCATACCCAGGAAACACCACATTTACTTCTTCAATAGAACCTATAGTAACATTTCCAACAATTGCTATAGCATCTTCAGCTTCTGCAGTAAGTGCAAGACCACCAGTTATTACTACTGGATCGCCGACATTATACAATAAACCACGGCGTTTTTGTTGTGGATCAGTTCGAATATTTGAATCAACACGAATATTAGATAATGTGCCGATAATTTTTTCTGAGAATACCTTTTCTACGCCATTCGCGTCTACATAGTTAATAATGATAAATTCGCCATTTTCAAAAAATCTTTTAATATTTGAAATGTAAATTTCAATAATTTCACGCCCACTATCAACATCTACAGTTCTATTTGCTGATTCTACAAAACAAGTTGCTCCAGAATTTTTACCTGTGACAATTCTTTTTTCTAGTAAATTAACATCAACTGTTTTATTAGTTTCAGAAACAGTAATTCTAAATGCTTTAGGTTTTTTCCATTTACCATCAGAAGTAATTAAAATTTGTTCTTTTGGATAATTGAGTTCAATATCTTCATTAAACAATGCTCTAAAGAGCCACTTTACTGACTCATCACTACCTTTTTTACTATAAAATTCTCTTGCGCTTTTTAATATTTTTCGAATATCAAGAGAGGCATTTTCTGGAACATACGGCAGTAATTCATCTCTGAAATACTTTATGAATTCAGATGGCGTATCATCAATGTCTCTATAACTAGAGATTTGCGTTGCATGATAGATTGTATTACCTGCAGTATTTGAAATGCCGTCAGGATTATTTTGTTCAAGCCATTGATAATATAATTCTAAAAATCTTTTGAATTTAGGATTATCTGCTTTTATAAAATCAGGAAGCTGAGATGGTATAAAAGCTGAAACTATTTTTTCTGCTGCTGACATTATATTACACTACGGATGTTATACTTGTGCTGATAGCAGTTGGATCGGAAATATCCAGCGTTAATATTGTATTTTTTTCTGATTTGAATATTTTATTCAACGGAACAACTTTTATCACCAACGTTCCAAATGGATCAGAAATAGAAGTTGGTGCAAAATTTCGTAGCACAACAACTCCATTTTGATAGTCGACATCGCCTGCATCTTCGGTGATGACTCTTTTAATTTGATTTACGTCATAATAATAAATTCTAAGTTTTCCTTGGCGTCCTTGTAGATTGGCTTTTGCAGTTGCTCCCGATCCACTGCCTCCGGAAATAGAAACTGAGGCTGAGGTGTATCCACTGCCAGGATCAGTGACCTCAATTCTTTTTAATGCACCGTTGACAATAAGTGCTCTTGCTTTTGCCCCAGTTCCATCACCTTCAATAATAACTGATGGTGTTGATACATATTCACTTCCAGAGAACACAACATCTATAGAATCAATTCCTGTATATGACTGCAACACTTCTTCAATGAAAGAGTCGCGAGCAATCCCAGTAGAGTCTAGATATTTAAATGATGGATAAGAATACAACTTCTTAGAAGTCGTTCCCTGCAGTAATGCTGCACCATAATTTAAAGTGTATGTTGCCGATCTTGTTACATCAACTGTAAATCGTTTTTCTAGCACAACTTCAAGATCATTACTTACAACAGAAAAATCTGAATCATCAATTGCTCTTGACAATTGGGAGACTCTGAATGTGGAGTTAAATGAATTTAAATTTGTATTAGCAAAATTTTGAATTGATCCAATCACTAATGCACTGATCTCATCAGGCGTTTTTGTTGTTTTAGTTGGATCAAAATAAATGTTAACATTTAAATTAAGATAATTATAATCTGCTGAGACATACTCAGGCGTCACAGTTAAAATACTAAATGGTTTTATAATGGAATTTTTTACATACTCAATTTCAGTAGATGTAATTTCATATCCACCAACAGGTTTTGCGGTAAAATAAACTTTACCATAAACTGGTGGCACATTTTCCTCACCACCCCAAACATTTACTGCTTGGAAATACGGATAATCCCGATTAATAAGTGCAATATAATCATTTTTAGTAACTGCACGATTTTGTGATATAAATGCTTTTGGCGCTGTAAATCGAATACTTTCTATATCTTCTGCCGCTGCCCCTGAAGTTGATGCAGAATTCGTCGTAATGGATACTGTGCTACCTGGAAGAATTGTATCAACTAATTTAAATGTTTGTAGACCATTAGCAATCAATCCCGAAGAAGAAATATAAGATACGATTAAAATATTACCATCTAGTAATTTTTTACCAATAATTCCATCACCGAAATAAATTTGATATTTGCCGTTTTTATTTTCTTCAATATAATAAACTAAAGCATTTGAATCAACATCTGTAGCGTCGCTTGCTAGAATGTAAGTGTTTTGAGTAGCATTTTCAGCAGATACCTGCACACGAACTTCTATTGTTGATGTGTCAATATTAGACTCAGGTAATTCAAATATTTGTCTTGGATTTGTTTGAGAACTGTATGTAAATGTAATCGCCAAAGGTTGTCCTTCCTTTACCTCTAAATTCTCAGTTGTAAATAACCCAGTGCTATTATTTTTTGTGATTGTTCTAGAAGATGGATTTACAAATACGAAATTGGTCCCATCTTTTGACTCAGATAAAAATCTTGTAAATCTAGGAATGACAACTGTGCTGTTAGCGTCACTCGTTACAGGTGTAAATGAAACATTAATTGTGGCGCGAGAGGCAACAGTTGATCTAGGAGTATAACCCAATAATTTTGCATGCGAGACAACCGAAGAGCGACTTAAAGCGGTATCAATAAACATTTCATTAGATACCATATTAAGATAATATCCCATGTAATGTGTGTTGTATGCAAGAATATCTAGAAGGACGGATAAACCCGATCCTTCAAAATTATAATCGCTGAATTCTGATTGCGATTTTAGAAAATTCTTTAAATTATCTTTAATTGTATCAAAGTCGAGTTCAGCAACTTTGAGTTTAGCGTCTTGGTTTGCCATTTGTTATCTTATTCGCTCCAAGAAAAATGAGATTGTTATTGGATCTAAAACATTTTTTATAAAAAAAGTTATTGTAACATCATATTGATCAAGATCAAAATTAGGTGTTGCAGTTATTTCCTCAATAGTTATTCTTGGCTCATAGTTTTTTAATGTTTCAAATATTGAATCACGGATGAGTGTTGTAGTTACATCATCTATTGGCTCAAACAAAAATCTCTTTAGATTTGAACCTAAATCTGGATTAAATGGTCTTTCATAATGCGAAGTGAGGAGCAGTGTTTTAATTGATTGCGCAATAGAGTTCTCGTCTTTCTTTTTTAAAATATCCTTTGTGACTGGATGAATTCCGAAATTTAAGTCAAAATCTGTGTATTTTCGAGCGACCAAACTCATTTACTATCCCTCAAATTCCTGCTCAGATTGCTCTACGGCATTGTCAAATGCTGTTAACGTAGATTCTTTGGCGACACCAAGATCAACAAACATAGAATAAGTTACGCTATCTGGGTCATTGTATTCGTCTGTTAGACCTATAACATCGGAAGATGCCGTTAAATTATTAGAAGCCTCATTAAAATTATTTGTATCTATTTCAACAATGTCATTCATAACATTTGCTTGATTATTTAGTAGTTCATTAATATCCGTTACAATAGTTGCTATCGCAGTCTGCCCAGATATTGTTCCGGAATCTAATCTTAAAATCTGATCCATTTTAGACTGAACGCTTATGTTTAGTTTATCTTTAATTGTGTTAAGAGTGTCGCCTGATTTAAGAGCGCCTGCGGTATTAGCAAGAAACCCTTTGGTAGTGTCAGAGCCCAATCCATTTAACATCTCACCGACATTCTGTAGTTTCTTAAAATCTGGTACGGCATCATTTATCGCAGAGGATAAGCCAGAAAGATTAGATGTATGAGCCTGAAGATCGCCTAGTTTTGTCGTAACTTGAGATATGGCGTTTGTTATATTAGATAACTGACCACCAGTAAGTTTACCTGTAATGTCACCCAATTTACCACTTACACCACTCACAGCACTTCCAATGGCGGATTGCGCCAATCCAACAGGATTTTGGACTAATGAGGCAATAGACCCAGCTTCTTGAACAACAGATGCAATTTTTCCAAGCGCACCACCAAGAGCTCCTGCACCACCCGTTCTAATTGCTACAGGCAATCCACCAACTGTGACCGTCTTTATTTGCTGCAGATTAGTTCCACCGTTCGTTTTAATGTCATTGATTTTATCTAAAAGTTTAGCCTCGATTTTAGCAATAATTTTTGCTTTTGCTTCTGTTAATGCCATTATGACTGACCCCCATTAATAGACTTTAATATATCAAGCACTTCTTGGTTTTGTTCAGCTTCATCAGTTTGAGCCTCAAATCGCTCAAAAACTTCTGGGTTCGCAGCATATGATGGAACATTGTCGATCTGAATAGTTTCCGTTTTAGGATAAGTGTGTTTAGCGATCACATTTGTTAGTTGATTTTGTGCAATGTTATAAACTGTTGTCAAAATTTCATTTTGAATTGTACGGTCAAACTTAAATTCCACATTGTTATTAAACGCCAGCTGGGAAACTTGATCTATCCTATTCAAAAGGAACTGCTTAGGATCTCTCGCTAATGAGATAATATCAGCTACATTATTATTAATAGCGATACCAAACCCATCAACTTTACCTGCCAATTCTCCTATTGGCAGTTTGTTAGCAAAATCTTTAATGATACCATCAGCGGCAGCGCCAAGAGATTGAGCCACACCACTGATGGTTGATGTGATACCGCCAGCAATTTTTCCGAGAACTGATTGACCCTTTGGAACTTCAACTTTCTTAGATGTAACTTTAACTTCCTGCAATGAATCAGCGCCAGCTGAAACAGAATTTGCTTTCGCAGCTGGGTTTGCTGCCAGTGCAGCTGCATCACTTGCGGATTCTTGTACATCTTCTGATGATGGTGTTGATCCACCACCCTTCAATCCAGTGCCAGAAGCTGATTTCACTGATCCGCTTTGGATATTTACCTTTCCAGCTGGGATATCAACCGTAGCACCACCAAGACCAGCTGTGGCACCCTTCAAATCTAGTCGCCCACCAGCTGTAAATTTACCACCGCCGCCAGCTTTGAGGTCCATTCCACCTGTTGATTCAATTTTAACCGAGCTGCCTTTGATTTTAACGGCACCATCAGCTGCCATGTTAATCTCAGATGCTTCAATGTTAATTGTTTTTGTTTTAAGATTAAAATTACCATCAACTGTAATTGCAGCTTTGCCTTTGATGTAAATAAAGTCATCGCCCATAATCACAGAATAATTATCTTTCTGAACTCTCTGAATTTTAGAGCCATCTTTATCATATTCCATGTATGCACCCTTACGATGAGCCAAATGTACGCGCTCATTACCAGGTGTATCATCAAATTCTAGTGCATGCCCCGATTCAGATTCAAGAGCATTGTTGTATGGGTATTTTGGTTTAAAAGATGGCGCAGGTTCGCTCCAATTAACACCACCAGCAGACTTTACATTCTTTTTTAGATTTTTCTTTCGAGTTGCTATAATTGTACTATCAACTTTACCGCGAGATAATCTGTTGAGCGTTGGTTCTTTTAAATATTTACTCTTTGGATACTTGTCAGAATCATCATCTGGTTTTTTAGGACGACCAGAAAGCGTATTTCCTGGATCAGAGAATCCTCTTTCATACTTTGGTTTTTCTTCGGGTTTGCCTGGGAAAATTCCAAGAATAGCAGGATTCTGAGCATTCGTTCCATCGACAAAAAATCCAAAAACCATGTCTCCTTCTTTCGGTGTATACACATTAGGAGCATTAATTGGTAAAATTGGATGTGCCCATGGTAATGAATCAGTCGGAATTAATGATTTGTCATCTGAGTGAAATCCAAAACAACGAACACGGACGCGACCAAGTTGTTCTGGATCCTGGCGATCTTCAACAACGCCGATCCACCATATAAATCCTTCTAATCCTATAAAATTTTTAATTGCACCAGGCATTATTTACCCTTTTTAGCCAATTTATTCAATCCATCTTTGGCTGCTGGTAGTGGTTCAGAGAAAGAATCAGTTGCAAGTTCAGCAACACACTCAAATGAGTTTTCCTCACGAATAATTTTATAGTTTACAGCAGAAACAATGTACTTTCCAGATAATTTTTTATTCAAACTTCTTCCACCACTCTGTTTTCCTTCAAAAAGTGGAAATTCGACCTCAACAACGTCTCCTGCCTTCATTTCCGTGTCACCAGGAAGCGTAACTTTAATGCGAAAATGATTTAAAAGAGACATATGTAATGCTCTTGGTAGTAACCAAAATTTAATATCGTTACTTTTTTCTGATTTTGTGTCGTTTATCGTCAAATAAGTTCTAAAAAACGAATTATAGGCAGTAAAAAGAGTTTGATCTTTAGAATTTTTAAAACTATTAACAGGTTTAAATTTGTTTAGTAGATTTTTCTTGGCTTCAGCAACTTCTAAACTATAATCAAGAGTCTCATGTTTCTGAGAAAATAAGTCAATAGTAAGCAATCTTGAGGCGAACGATCCATTTGTCATTGAAGTGATCATATCAAAGTCATTTATAATCTCAAAGTCGTCCATTGAGTCTTTATTCAATGATGGATCGCTATCCGACAACTTAACTTCATACTTTATTTTTTTATATGGTTTTTGCTTCATCATTGTTTGTAATGATGTTAATTGAAAGCCATCTTTATTTTCAAAAAACATATAACAAAATTTATCTTGAGCATAACCGCGAGCCGTTGCCCATTGTATTGCTTCAAATGGACGATATGCTGGAATAATAAAATCAAAATTTCCTTGCGTGTCTTCTAATTTAGCAATACGATTAGACTCTACTTTAAGTTCTTTGCTTAAAATATCTAGAACTACATCTTTAATTTTAGTAGATTTATATGATTTACTTACAAGCATAGAATTTGAAGAAATAAATTCATCTGAACAAAAATAAACATCATACATCTGACCAGAATTAGAAGTTGCTTTTCTATCTGCAACTTTATACACTCTAAAGATTCTTTCAAAAGGTCGATTTAATCCAGGTTTGTCAAGAACAACATGTAAATATTCATTACCGCAGAGATAAAAATTTGTGAATGTTTCTTTTGAATCGACCACCAACAATTTACCTGACATACATTGCGCAAATATATCTTGGTAGATTTGCAATTGAACATATATTTCAGCAAGATTTATGCTTTGCCCACCAGAATTAATCAGATTAAGTTTTTGTATGGACGATTGTTTGGAACTTACTGGTCCGTTAGCCATCTCTCATAATCTCTTTAAATTCTTGTTCAATTTGAGCAACGTAGATATCTTCCAGTAACTTTATTTTTCTTCGTTTTTCATTTTCATTAAATTCATAAGTAAAATTTGATACTGCTTTATGATTAGTAGTAACAGTTAAAATATATGTGTTATAATTAAATGTTTCGGTACTTATAGTTACATAAGTATCTGCTGTATTTGGTAATGTGTTTAATACCAATGATCCAGTATTTTGATTATAATCGTATGTAGATATTGTATAGGTTGTTGTATTTTTATCTAACACAACACCGCCATAAGTTGCCGTTTGTTCTATTTCTTTCTCGTAATGATGAATTGTAGATTTTGATTGCTCTAATGTTATGTGGTATTTGTTTGCAACATACGTCTCTAGAACATCATTTTTCATTGGCCAATCATAGTAAGGATTAATAATTTTGTTGTACAGCAAAACTATCCAGCTTCTATATGCATCGCCATAAACTTTATGTGCGATAATCTCAGGTGTGTCTGAATCTTGAACTTGATATTCATAAGCAATGTCAACATTATTTGCAACTTCACGCAAAAAGTTAGATCGAGCAAAAATATTTGTAACCAACTGTTGATTAAAATTATCTTGCCCGAAGGTGTAGACTAATTTTGAAAAACTCTCAAAATATTTCATCAGTATCCCTTCTCGATAAGTTTCTTGTGCATAATCTCGACTTCTTTAAATCGAAGTTGCATAGCAATCTCAACAGGCATACCATTTGCGAAGGTTGTCCATTGACCAGCAGAAGCATAGTTTACATCAATACCTTGCAATACACAAGTTGAAACTTTTGGTATATTTCTATTCTCAGAGTCGCCATACATAAATTGAATATCAAATTCATCTGGTGGCACGAAATATCTACCACCGCCTATCGTTGGAATTTCTGGTGCGGCATGATATCGAAATGCCTTAATGATGTTTATAATTGCGACAGATTCGTCTTGTGTTTTTGGGACGAATTTAAAATCGAAAAGAAATTCACGATTTTGAATAGACTTAAAAAGTAGTTCAATTTGTGGGTTTTGTGCATAGCCAGCTGAAAATAATAGTGCGTCAGTAATTCCTGAACCAAAATTACCAGTTTTTTCTGCCAAAAACCCACCAATTTCAGCTGTTCCTGGTCCTGCGCCGCCACCAGCTGCTTTCAGTTCTCCGCCAACTATTTCTGCACCAGATTGAGCTGCCAAACCTGCCTTTCCTAATGCTTGAGTTAAACTTAATTGGTCATAGTCATTTACAACAGTCACATTTATTGTGTCTGGCATATAGAGCGAGATATAAGATGCAGCTCGGCGCGTCTTACGAGTTAGATCTATTCCAGCAACAACTGCACCTGTAACTGCTAAAGAGCCAACGACGGATAATCCTAATCCAATTGCCTTTCCTAATCCTAATTTACTTTTACTCAATGCATTCTTTAAAATGTCACCACCTTTACCAAAATCGCCAGTAACGGCACCTTCGGCAATACCAATAGCACCTAAACCTGCTAATGCAGCACCAGCACTCAATGGATCGGCACCAGAACCTAGTTGCCCGCCAAATTCTGCTCTGTTTGCATCAGCAGAACCTAATCCGCCATTAGCAAAACTGGTTTTATATGAACCTGCTTGTTGAATTGTAGGCGTAAATCTTATCCAATGTTTATTCTTTGCATTGATTGCAACTTCTTTAGGAAATCTTAAATCCTGTACGTTATAGGGGCTACTGCTCAATTTTGCTTGCGGTCCACTAGGATTTTTATTCGCATTGGATTGGGGATTTTTGACGACCTTCGGATCGCTCATAATTTGATTGCGAAGAGGGCTGTTGACGATTGCCATGAATGGTCCTATAAATAACTGATGGCTTATAATGGTAAATTTAGTCCTAAAAATACCAATAAATATTTAGGTGATCCAACAAACATCTGGTACAGATCGTTATGGGAACGCCGAGTAATGGTGCACCTAGATGGCAATCCGAATGTAATTGGTTGGTCGAATGAGGAAATAGTTATACCATATTTATCCCCAGTTGATGGAAAATGGCATCGTTACTTTCCAGACTTTTTTGTAAGAATACGAAATAAAACTGGATTAACCGAGTCTATGATTCTTGAAGTAAAACCTAAAAGTCAGTCTGTTCCGCCCAAAATTCAAAAGAAAGTTACCAAACGATATATTCGAGAAGTTACAACATATGGTATTAACGAAGCAAAATGGAAGGCAGCTGATGAGTATTGCAAAGATCGTAGATGGAAGTTTATGATTATAACTGAGGAAGAACTAGGAATCTAATGCCATCGCTATTTGATAAATTCAATAAACAGATGAATGCCGCTGGCATTCGACCAAGAACAGATACAGCCAGATCTTGGTTGTTAGATAAAATTTCTAAAACGCGCATTCCGACAAATCGTAGTAATATTCTAAATGATCCAAATCGTATTTCATCTAATGTGTTTATAGGAAGAATGTTCATATACAAATATGATCCGAAATACAAGGATACCTTGCCAGTCTGGGATATGTATCCGTTAGTTATACCAATGGATATCTATTCAGATGGTTTTTCAGGATTAAATTTACACTATCTTGATCCATATAATCGTTTGGCTCTGCTTGACAGACTACATGATTTCATAAACAACGATAAATATAACAATACCACAAGATTTAATTTGGCTTATAGTTTATTATCTAAATCGCGAAGATACAAACTTATTGAACCTTGTGTTAAGCGATATCTGTTTTCTCATATTATGTCTTCGATTATCTATATTGAACCCGATAACTGGGAGACTGCAATCTTCCTACCTGTACAAAAAATGGTGTATAAGACCTAATGTTTAAACCAGATGACTTTTTAAGTAATTTTGCAAAACACAAAGACTTTGCAAAGGTTTCTAAATTTCATGTTGAAATCTCGAAGCCATCTGGTTTTGTAGCAAGTGATGTTGATTTTAAAGAACTGAGATTTCAATGTGAAGCTGCAGAACTTCCAGGATACAATATCAACACAGTAGATGCTAAGATATATGGTGTTCCTGCACCTGCAGCTTCTTTCGCCTCATTTAATGATGTTACGCTTACCTTCATATGTGCAGGCGATTTATGGGAAAAGAAACTATTTGATTACTGGATGAATCTAATAGTACCAATTAATAGATATGAATTGCGTTATAAAAACGAATATGTTGCTAAAATTAATGTCACACAGTTTTATGAGACTGGTGAACCATCATACATTGTTTCTTTGTGGAACGCATTTCCAATAACATTATCTCCACTCACACTAAATTGGGGTGATGATGGTATTCATAAACTGTCAGTCACCTTTAAGTATGACTATTGGTCAACAAATAATACTGAAAAATTTGGATTGAATCAACAAACCGCCGCTGGAGCACCAACTAAACCTGCTACGCCAGCGCAACCCACAAACCCACAAGGTGCTGGTGGAAATTCATTTAAACCTGGAAGTGGTAGTCGAACATCTGGAATTAAACCAATAACATCACCACCATTGCTTGGTCTATTTGCTGCAGGTTTAAGACCTGGTGGAAGATAATCTTAATATGGAGTAAATTATGCCTTTGCCAAAACTTGATCATCCTGTGTTTGAAGTTCAATTAAATTCTATTGATCGTAAATTAAAGTTTCGTCCATTCTTAGTGAAAGAAGAAAAACTTCTTCTAATGGCTAAAGAATCTGATGATTTGAATGATGTGTTCAAAACTATGAAACAGATTATTCAAAATTGCTGTATGGAAGAGATTGACGTTGAATCTCTTCCAGTATTCGACATAGAAATGATTTTTATTAATTTAAGAATTAATTCAGTCGGCGAAAATGTGCAAATGAATTTTACTTGCGACAATGTCGTCGAAGGAAATACATGCGGACATATTACCGAATTTGATTTACATTTAAAGAACATTAAGTATCAGATTCCAGAGGATCATGATAAAAATGTAAGACTAACAGATAAAGTTGGTGTTGTATTTAAATATCCAACTCTACAGTTACCACCAGAAGTTTTAAATGAAACTGATGATGGTGGATTTGAATTAATTGTAAATTATGTTGATTATATTTACGATGACGATGATTTGTATAAAGCAGATGAAACGCCTAAAGAAGAATTAAGAGACTTTTTTGAATCTTTAACTTTAGATCAAATACGAAAAGTAAAATTATTCTTTTTGACGACACCAACTGTTGTGCTTGACCAAGATATACAATGTGCAAAATGTGGCTATAATCATCATGTTAATGTGGAGGGCATTCTAAATTTTTTCGAGTAATGTTTGGTTATGAGTCTTTGAAAAATTATTTTGAAACAAATTTTACGCTAATGCATCATCACAAGTATTCATTGACTGAATTGGATAATTTAATACCATGGGAAAAACGGATTTACGTTTCTATGTTAGTTTCGTTCATCAAAGAACAAAATGAACAGATGAAACTGGCAATGTTACAGAGAAGAAGGTCATAATAAATGGCAACAATGAAAGTCAGCGGAAGAGTTTCTAAGGCAAAAAAGAAACTTGAAGTTGGTCTAACAGAATTAGAAAGGGCAATTAAATCGGAAACAAAAGGTGTTACCGATCCACAAGAAGCCAAAAAACGCGAAGCTGAGGTTCGTGATCTATTTTACACAGCCAGAAAAAAGACAAAAGGACTACAATCTGGTTTGTTGATGGGTATTTTTAGCGATGAAGTTGGTCAGGCATTGGCGAATATTTTTGCTAAAGAAGATCCTTCAAAAGTTGAGTCTGCTGAAAAATTTTTAAAGAAATTTCAAAATAAATCGAAAGATAAGAGCTCGTTAAAGACTAAACAAATTAAAGATATAAGCAATTTGGTTGGCAGAAAAAGAATGCCAATACAACCTTCTGAGATTTCAACACCCAAATCAGAACAAATCTCTCTAAAGAAAGGTTACTATTTTGATGAGCGAATTGGTGCAATGGGTGGAATTCGTAATGTTCGCACTGGTCGATTTGCATCAGAAGATGAAGCAACAAAGAGAAAAGAAAGAAGCGATCGCTTGACAAAAGCCATTGGTGCAGATGAAGATCCATTAACACTCTTACGCGAAAAAATAGTTGAAATAGTTGGCGAAGATAATACTGGAAAAACAGTTCATGAAAAACTTGATGAATTGCTTGATCAAATTGAGGGAGGCGGCGGTGGTTTTGGATTTGGATTAGGCGATCTACTTGGATTAGGCGGCGGTCTTCTTGGGAGACGTGGACCAAAAACAAAGACGCCGACCAGAAAATTGACAACTAAAGGTCCAACAACTAAAGACACATCTTCAAAAAAATTAGCAAGAACATTAGCGGCAAACAGAAGTCGTTTTGGTGTAGATCAACCACGTGATGCGAAAGGAAGATTTGCCAAAAGTGGTGAATTTGGCGCAGGAAAGCTGCTAGCAGGTGGATTGGGTGCAGCAGCTGGTGGTTACTTGGCTTACAAGGCAGTTGATGCATTTAGAGATAAGGATATTAATACTTATGACCCAGAAGCATTAAAACAAGAAGCCATTGCTGCTCGAGAAGCTGGCGGCACTGAATACACTGAAGCGCTCAAAACGCAAATCGGATTACAGAAAAAAGATGTTGCTATGCAAGCAGGTGCTGAGGTTGCTAGTGTTGCTGGAGCTGGTATTGGAGCATATACTGGCGTTAAGGTGGCAGAAAAAATTGCAAAAACTGCGCCAGTAAAGAAAGTTACTGCAGTAGCATCAAAAAAAGCTGCACCTGTTAAAAAAGTAGCAAAAGCTGCAACAAATAAAGTATGGGGTTTGTTTGTAAAGTTTCTAGAAAAACGTGCACCAAAATTAATGTTAAAGATAGGAGCTCGTTTGGCATCAGCAGGTGCTTTAGCGACTATTCCTATTGCTGGTTGGGTTGCAGCTGCAGTATCAATTGGTTTTGCCTTGAGCACTGCTTACGATATCTATCAATTATGGAAAGAATTTTCTGCATTGAGCGATGCCGAAAAAGAATTAGCAGCAAATACTCCAAGTAAACTTGCTAAAGATTATGCATACAGTGTGTTTATTGGTAAACAAACTATACAGCAAGTTCCAGAAGAATATCGTAATCAAGTAAATGAGATTCTCAGTAATCCGCCATCTAATTGGAAAAAATCTAAGCCTACCGCTCCTGTTGGTGGCGGTGGTGGTGTTGAGACCGAACGTATAAGCGCAACAATGAGTGGTGCTGGCAGCGAAGGTCTGAGAAATATGTTATCTGGACAACCGCAAACTGTAGCAGGTGCTGCTACTGCAGGTGCTGCTGGAACAGCTGCGGGAATGACTGCTACTGCATCATCAGGTGGTGCTGCAGCGCCACCGCCACCGACGGGACCTGCTGCAGCAATTCAAGCAGCAAAAGAACCAGCAATGGCAGCAGGTGGTGGAGCAGCAACATCAGCGCCATCAGCATCACCAGTCGCAACGAGTAGCGGACCAACTAGACGTTTAGGACCTGCAGCTGCAAAAAGAGGTAAAGTTGATTCTGGCGCTGCTAAAAATGCTGCGCTTGCATCAGCAGCAAAATATGGAATTACTGGTCCACATTTAGCGCAATTTATGGCACAGCTCGATCATGAGTCTGGTGGATTTAAAACTGTAGAAGAAAATCTTCGTTATTCTGCAAAACGATTGATGGAGATATTTCCAAAGTATTATAAAGATCCCGCAATCGCTGCACTTGAAGAATATTCGCCTATTGCTATTGCTAATAGAGTTTACGCAAATCGTATGGGTAATGGACCACCAGAGTCGGGTGATGGATACAAATATCGTGGTCGCGGATTAATTCAATTAACAGGCAAAGACAACTACAAGCGATTCGGTCAGCTTGCTGGAGTTGATCTAGTCAGCAATCCTGATATGGCTGGCAGTTTAGGGACAGCTGCAGATATCGCAGCTGCATTTTATAAAAAGAATGTCATGGATAAAGGAATTCCTGGTGAAGACACTGCTAAAGCAACTAAAGCAATCAATGGTGGATCTATTGGGTTATCTCATAGAGAATCGTTATTCGCATCTTATATGAAAGATCCAAATGCATTGAAAGCAGGTCCAGAAGCAACACCAGCTGCAGCTGGTGGTCCTGAGCCAGAACCATCATTGGCTGCGCAGGGTCAAGATGCTAAAGTTGGTGGCGGCGGTGGTGGTAGTGCACCACCAGCTGGGACAATGCAAGCAGCTGATGCATCTAGTAAAGGTGCATCTGCACCAGCAGCAACTCCGTCTGTAGCATCTTCTGATCCACTAGCAACAATGTCAGATGGAACTGCAGTTGACTCAAAGCCGATGGTCGCCGCAAAACAATCATACGGTCCAACAATTACACCAACGCAAGATACTCTTGGTGCTATAGCAACACAACAGTCTACGCAACAAGCAGCAAATCAAATAGCAATGCAAGCAGCACCAGCACCAGTTGTTGTGAATAATTCTGGTGGCGGATCTCAGCAACCAACGACGCCACCGAAACAAAATTTACCGAAAGCATCTGCACGCTCAAATGATAATTCGTTCAATCGTGCTCTTGCTCGCGACTTCTCGCACCCGTCGGCATTTACTTCTGTTGGTGTGATGTAAAAAAAAGGCGCACCGAAGTGCGCCTGAAAACATCTACGGTTTTCTAACTGAATTTACTCAGCGGCAAGTTTTTCAAAAAATGCCATGTCATCATCGTCAGCACTGACATCTTCAGCAGTGACTTTCTTGGCAGGAGCAGAGCGAATCACAGGAGCAGCGGCTTCCTCTTCTTCAACTTGCTTGGCTGTTGCACCAGCAACACCACCAGCACCTAGCACCTTGTTCAACTTTGCCTTGAGTTCATCATAGGACTTGAAGTTTTCAGGCTTCAAAAAATCCTTGAGTGAATATGCAGACTTCCAAACCTTTTCAATCTTCGCATCATCACCTTCGAACAATGCAGCGGCAGTATCAAACTCCGACTTGTCATAGTTGCGATAGCCTTCGACGTTACGAATCTTGACCTTAAAGTTTGCACCCTTCCAAAAATCGAAAGGATTCAATGGCTTCTCATCCTCGAACTGCGGCTCAAGTTTTTCTTTGATCTTATCAAAAATCTTCTTGCCAAATTTGTAAAGGAAAACCTTACCTTCATTCTGAGGACGCTTCGGATCAGAGACCACAAGAATATTTGCAATGTAAGTCAGCCTACGCTTTTGCTTACGTGCGATTTCCTTGTTGGCTTCGATGCCGCTGTTCCAAAGAACAGTGTTGTATTCAGAAACAGGATCAGTTTTGCCGAGAGTGGTGAGAGAGTTCTCGATGTACCAACCACCTGGACCTTGAAAACCATGATTCCAGATTTGTACCCAAGGAAGACCATCTTCACCGTCAACTGCTGGTGTATCGAGGAAGCGGATAACTGCGTATCCGTTGCCAGCAGAATCTACTTCTGGTTGCCAAAAACGATCATCAGAACTCTTGGCACCAGCACCTGCTGAAGAGGCTTCGACTGCCTTCTTCAACTTATCAAGGGATGAACCCTTCTTTAGACTAGATAGCGTCATATGTATTACTCCGTATTGCGTTGTATAAATTGTATATCGACTTGTCCACTTTTTGCATGATGTTTCACTTGTCTCATCATAATATAATTATATAGTATTCTGTTTCAAAAGTAAAGCCTTTTGTTTCCTAACAATTTTCATGACTTCACCAATTTTGCGTTTGTGTTCTTCGGTTTTTTCCTTCCCCCTCATTCGCTGACTGCAAGAATTACCTATTTTAATCTTAGAATCGATAGAATGAGTTTTTCCTTGGAACGGTGCTGATTGTTTTTTTCTTGCTTCACTGATTTTTTTACGAGTTTCTTCAGATTGTTTACGCTTTCTATTTGCTGCAGCAATTTTGTTTCTTGATTCTTCTGTGTATATGCATCCACTAGTTCCTTCGCCACCATCAGTCATATTTCGAAGAATACCAGTTCCATTGTTTTTGCGCCCATACCATCTGATATATCTTCGTTCTAAAGCAAATGCACCGAGTTCAGTTAAACCAGATTCCATAATTATTATTCTAGAATAATCTTTTGGTAAATTTACACCATGATTCGACCAAGCACGATTGCCCGATCCTTTGCCGATATAATATGGGGTTCCATCCGATGAACGAATGTATGCGTAGATGTAATAAATAGACATGCTGGTGCTCCTCTTTAGCATTAGAGCAGGTGGATGTTTCCAGCATCGCGACCTGCACTTCTATTTATACAAATTTTTCGTCAACTCCTTATATTTTTCTGTGTTAACAGAAAGAAAGGCACCATACTTCCGAATCTTGCGAGATATTTTTGGGTATATAATATCATCAGATATTTTTTTATCCCAGATTGCAATATAATTAAAAAGGTTATTTAAAATTACCATTGTTTCAACGGTAACTTCTTTCTGCATATAAAGGTTTAAAAGTTTTGGGAATTGCCCATCAATAACCTTGAATAAATCGTTAAATTGGGTTGCATCTGGACATATATGAATAAGGTCTTCTTGGTAAACTTTACTCATAGAATCAGTTATTTTTTTCCAGTTTCTGAAGATTTCCTCTGATTCTTCTTCCAAAAGAGTTTTGGTGAATTTATCATCACTGTGTACAAAATTAGCAACCAAAAATGGAATCATCTCATCGTCGCGATACTTGCGCGCAAGACGGTGGAACAAAAACTTGTCACGACGTTTCTGAAACGCATCGACTGATATCCTTGTCTTGCCGTCGTATTGAAAAAAATTGTATGTCTCGGATGTGAAGTGCAGTTTTATTGCTTGATACAATCCGTACAGATCATATCCATTCATAAAGGCAATCTACTACCTCGTGGGAGAAAACGCAATTCCATTGCCTCACCTTCAATTATACTTTTGAGGGCTTCATTGATAAGCGTCGCGGCAACCTCAATCTCAAGATTGTTACGCTCGCAGTATG